>ENA-OVFS01000010-OVFS01000010.1-human-gut-metagenome-genome-assembly--contig:-NODE-10-length-261444-cov-10.014499_pt1 | contig 261444 bp, 223 predicted proteins | sample MGYA00237763_ERZ505405 | MGnify/ENA primary metagenome ERZ505405 (study PRJEB26158, sample SAMN06016401) | human gut metagenome | biome: human gut; feature: ankylosing spondylitis patient; material... | reverse complement strand
TTCGCGCGAGTGCGCATCTTTGGCACGTCAGTGCCTTTTTATGTAACAGGGAATTCCTTGGAATTTCCTGTTACATAAAAAAACCACACAACCACCCATAAAGCTTTTAGGTGATTGTGTGGCGAAAAAAGTTCTTCTCTAAAAATCCACACGAGTTTTAACGTCTGGTAGAATAACATAGATTTCGGATTCTGTCAACTATACGGAGCCCGAAGGCTCGGTGACCCGAACCTCTCACTCTCAAGGGCCCGAACATCTCACTTCCGCATCTGTCCGGAAAAATCTGCCGTGTCCGATGCTGACAGATCATCTCGCATCTGCGATGCCGCGATTCCTTCTGTTTCACAGCGATTTCGTATCTTGTTTCTTTTTCTCCAGATAGTCATTCAACTCCGCGTTCTTCACATTCGTGATAAACATATGACCCGGAGCATGGGTGATGACGATCGGCGGCTTCGCCCGCTCAACGGCGGCCTGTGGGGTCACGCCGCAGGCCCAGAATACCGGTATCTCGCCCTCGCGGATCTCCACTGGATCTCCATAGTCCGGGTGGTCGATATCCTTGATGCCAATCTCAGCCGGATCTCCCATATGGACAGGACCACCGTGGACATTCGGGAATTTTTCTGTGATCTCTGCTGCCTTCTTTGCGTCCTCAGGCGTCATCGGGCGCATGCTGCATACAAGCGGACCTTCAAACACACCGGCTTTCTCGCATTCGATGTTCGTCTTGTACATCGGCACGTTTCTTCCCATGGAGATATGACGCACATCAATTCCTGCCTGCAAGAGCGCCTCCTCAAAGGAGAAGCTGCAGCCGATAAGAAAACCAACGAAATCATCCTGCCAGTATTCGGAAGCATCTGTCACTTCATCGACCTTCACGCCGTTTTTATAGATAAAGTACCGCGGAATATCGGTGACGATATTCGCTCCCTCGCCCATATCATGGACCAGCGGGGAGCCGTCCATGATCTCGAGGATTGGACACGGTTTCGGATTGCGCTCCGCAAACTTTTTAAAATCCTCCGCATATTTTTTCGGCAGGATCACAAGGTTTGCCTGTGCGTATCCCCCGCACATTCCGGCCGTCGGTTCTGTGATCTCGCCGTCACGGATCTTTTTCCAGATCTCTTCCGGTCTTGTCGTTCTGTAATCTCCCATTTTACGTTACCCCTTTCTCCTATGCCGTTCTTTTCGTTTCCGGCATCTTAAGTTTCCTGTTTCCCGCGACCCATTCTGCTGAAACGCTTCGCCGATCAGGTCATTTTCCGGTCTGCATCCCCATATTTTTTACCGGAATCTCACAACCTCTTTTTCAAGCTCCACAAGAAACTCTTTTCCATTTACGGAGATCTTATAGGTTCCCGCCTTTACCCATGCGGTCTTGTTCGCCTCGGATGCCGCTGCGATCGCCACCGCCTGCTCATCATCCGCCGGTTCCACCGGGGTATTCAGTCTCTTCGCAAGCGCGTCAAACTCTTCTTTTTCCTTACAATAGAGATCCTGCGCCTCATCCACCGTGACTTTCTCAAAATGGATCTTCATTCCCGGCATGCACTGGGCAAGCACCGGAAGGTCCACAGAGATCACGTTGGCGATCTTTGTGTAGCCGCCTGTGGTCTGGTGGTCCGCCATCATGACGATAGGATTTCCGTGGGACGGAACCTGGACAGCGCCGAAGCTGATGCCGTCGGTGATGATGTCGCCGCCGTTTTTATGCTCGATCACATCGCCTTCCATGCGGCAGCCCATGCGGTCATACTCGTTGGAGATCGTGTAGGTGCTGTTTAAGAAGGTGTTGATTCCCTTATCTGTAAAACAGTCGTCCTGCGGTCCCATAACGACTCTGAGGGTCCATTCCTTTGCCCCGTAGGACGGAAGTTCATATACACGCCCGGACATATTCGGAAGCCAGGATGCGGGAGCGCGGAAAGCGATCTCATCGCCGGTTCCTAATTTTCTTCCCTCGTATCCGCCGACTTTTGATTTCAGGTTCGTGGATCTGCTTCCCATAACGACCGGGATATTAAGTCCGCCCGCAAAAGCGATATACGCACGGCTTCCGCCGTACATGCCCATGAAGCTCAACGTCTGGCCCGCTTTTACCAGGACCGCACGGTATCTCTCCACCGGTTTTCCGTCGATCTTTGCCCCGAGGTCGCCGCCTGTCACCGCGATGATCTCATCTTCTGTAAATTTCATCGTCGGGCCCATCATCGTGATCTCGATGACCGCCTCGTTCGTATCATTTCCAACAAGGATATTGGCGAGTGACGCTGCCCTGGTATCCATGACACCAGATACGGACATTCCAGTCTCCTGATATCCGTAACGTCCCATATCCTGAATCGTTGTCAGGAATCCGCCGTTTATGATCTGAATGCCCATCACTCCGCCTCCTTATCATATACTACATACTGATATGTATCGTTCTCCACCTGTTTTTCGATGGCTTTGTACTCTTCTTCCGTCACCGGGCGGAATTTGATATACTGTCCGGACTCCAGGAGTACCGGTTTTTCCCGCTCGGAATCATACAGCTTTAACGGAGTTCTTCCGATGAGCTGCCAGCCTCCCGGGGATGCCACCGGATAGATTCCAGTCTGCTCTCCGGCGATTCCCACGGAGCCGCCCTCGATCTTTACGCGCGGACTCTTCAAACGCGGAGTCGCGATACGCTTGTCCATGCCGCCGAGATACGGGAATCCCGCGATAAATCCCAGCATGTAGATCAGGTACTCTTCGGAGGAGTGGATCTTTACGACTTCCTCTTCCGTAAGTCCGTTATGCTCTGCCACATTCGCAAGATCCGGTCCCATTTCTCCGCCATAAAGCACCGGAATCTCGATCACTGTTGGCGGCGGGATCTGGATGCTGCCCATGGAGGACAGGATCTTCTCAAACTTTTCTGTCAACGCTGAGAACCGGATCACTTCCGGCTTGTATACAACGAGAAGGGAACGATAAGTCGGTACGGTCTCGACGATTCCCTCAATCTGTTCTTTCTCTAACGCGATCTTGAATGCGCGGATCTTCCGGTTGATCTCCGGACTGATCTCATTTCCAAATTCCACGGTAACTGCACGGTCACCGGAAACCAGATATCTTACATTTCCCACAGCGAGTCTCCTCTCTATACATTTGCGGCTGTTTGACATTTATGAGATGTCAAACAGCTGCACTCTTTTTCCTATAAACTTAAATTTTTAATCTCGACGCCTTCCGCGATCAGTGTCTCACGGATATTCTTTACGAACTCCAATGCCTTTGGGTTATCTCCGTGAACGCAGATAGAGTCTGCCTTGATCGCGATATCGTTTCCGTTGATGGACTCGACTTTTCCTTCTTTTACCATACGGATCACACGTTTGATCGCGAGGTCTTTGTCCTTGATCACTGCACCCGGAAGCTTTCTTGATACGAGAGTTCCGTCATCGTTGTAAGCGCGGTCAGCGAAGACCTCACTTGCAGCGCGGAGACCGACTTTTTCTGCTGCCGTGATCATCTTGGAACCTGCAAGGCCCATGAAGATGATGTCCTTATCTACCTCATAAACTGCCTCACACATCGCGATAGCTAACTTCTCGTCAACAGCTGCCATATTGTAAAGAGCGCCGTGCGGTTTTACATGCTGGATCTTTACGCCGTGGGCGGTACAGAACGCCATGAGAGCGCCCAGCTGGTAGCGAACATAAGCTTTCGCTTCATCCGGCGTCACTGCCATATTGCGGCGTCCAAATCCCACAAGGTCCGGGAATCCCGGGTGTGCGCCGACGGCTGTTCCGAACTCTTTCGCCAGAGCAACGGTCTTTTCCATCACCATCGCGTCACCTGCGTGCCAGCCACATGCCACGTTTGCGGAGGAGACGTACTTTAAGATCTCCTCATCCATTCCGATCGTATAATTTCCAAAGCTTTCTCCAAGGTCACTGTTTAAATCTACACGGTACATAATATTTCCTCCTTGCTTTCCCTGCCGGTATTTTCTAAATTTCCTATCTACTATTTTAAACGACTTGCGTCACAATCTCAATACATAATTAACCGAACATCTTTAAGATTCCCGGAAGAGCTTTGATTCCGGAGAATCCTGTGAGCAGTACCACGCATACACCTAAAACGATGAGGATCGTCGGGTGCTTGTAATCATCTCCAACGATCTTCTTGTTTCTGCTTGCGAGAAGGATCGTTAAGAGTGTCAGCGGAAGGATCAGTCCATTTAAAGCGCCTGCAAGTACAAGGAGCGCTGCCGGCTTTCCGAGGATCGCCATGATCAGTGTGGAGGCTGTGATAAATCCGATCACGAACCACTTTTCATTCTTCATGATAAACGGATGAAGAGTCTTTAAGAAGGAAACGGATGTATAAGCAGCGCCGATGACGGATGTGGTAGCGGCGAAGAAAAGGACAAGACCAAAGATCTTATATCCAATCACGCCCGCTCCGAGACGGAACGCGTCTGCTGCTGGGTTTGAAGCGTCAAGTGTCACATCTGGATTTGCTGTCACGACACCGAGAACCGCAAGGAACAGCAGGATCCTCATGATTCCAGAAACGCTGACACCCATTAAAACAGACTGGCGTACATGCGGAAGATCTTTCTTTCCGGAATATCCGGCGTCAAGAAGACGGTGCGCACCGGAGAATGTGATATATCCGCCGCAGCTTCCTCCAAGAAGCGTGATGAGCGGAAGGACAAGAGCCCCCACATCGCCCGGATGGAAAATACTGCTCACAGCGTCCCCTACCGGAGGTTTGGATTTGATTGCCACATAGAGAACAACGATGATCATGATGCTTCCAAGATATTTTGTCAGCTTATCCATGCTGGTCTTCGCGTCCTTGGAGAGGAAGATCAGGATTCCGATGATTCCCGCGATAAAGGTTCCAACCGTCGTCGGAATTCCGAACAATACGTTAAGTCCCAGGGCGCCGCCTCCGACATTTCCGATGTTGAATGCCAGACCGCCAAGCGCAACCATGAATGCGATAAAATACCCGAGTCCCGGAAGGACTTTATTTGCAATATCCTGTCCGCGCATGCCGGACACACCGATCACCGACCAGATATTTAACTGTGTCGTCACATCCAACAGGATCGTACAGACGATCACAAGCGCGAAAACGCTTTTATACTGAGCCGTAAATGTGGAAGTCTGTGTCAAGAATCCCGGTCCGATCGCGGATGTCGCCATCAGGAACGCAGCTCCCATCAAGGTCGTCATGTTGCTGTGTTTTTTCTTTTCCCCCATAAATGAGTACCCCTTTCGTATCTTTTCTACAACTGATGCCTTGATTTTATCTGATTTTTTAGTGATATTCAACTATATTTTTCGGTTTTTGAAAATCTTTTTGAAATTTTCAAAAAAATCGTGCGAATCCGCTCAGTTTTAGCGAGCGATTTCGCACGATGTGAATTTTTGCACGTTTTCAATTGTTCAGCAGGTCTGCCCCTTACCGTGCGGGCCGTAAGATTTCAGTCTTCCTTATCAAGTCTTCTCTTCATGGAGAATCTCGTGATTCCCAAAAGGGCCGCCGCTTTTGTCACGTTGTTTCCGCAGAGCTTCAGTGCCTGGTCCATGTAGATCTGCTCCAGCATGGAAACCTCCTGATCGAGACTGATCGGTCCTTTCCGAAGATCCTTTAGCGCAAACGGCTCTCCTGTCCGGGTATCATCTTTCCAGTCCACCCGTTTTAATTCCACATGTTTTTCAAGCACGTCCCCCTGACAGAATAAGAAGCAGCGCTCAAAAATATTTTTCAGTTCCCGAACATTCCCTTTCCAGTCATACAAAAGCAGCTCCCGCATAAAATCAGGATCCACATGGGTGATATTCTTTCCAAACATGCCGTTATAATATTTCAGGTAATAATCGCAGAGTGCCGGAATATCCTCTCTCCGGTCCCGTAACGGCGGGATCACAAGTTCCATGACATTGATCCGGTAGAAAAGGTCTTCCCGGAATTCCCCCTGCTTTACGGCATGTTCCAGATTCCGGTTTGTCGCCGCGATCACCCGGGCATCCGCTTCGATGTCCTCCAGACCACCCACACGCTTGAACTTCTTATGGTCCAGGAACGTTAGGATCTTTGTCTGCATGGACAGCGGAAGTTCCCCGATCTCATCCAAGAACACGGTTCCGCCTGCTGCCAGCTCGATCAGGCCTTTCTTCGTCTTCATCGCGCCCGCAAAGGCCCCCCGCTCATAGCCAAAGAGCTCGCTCTCCATCAGATGTTCCGGAATTGCGCCGCAGTTGATGCGGACCATCAGGTGGTCCCGCCGGTCGCTGCAGGCATGGATCAGGGACGCTGCAACCTCTTTTCCGGTTCCGGTCTCGCCCCGGATCAGAACATTCACTGAGGAATTCTTTCCGAGAAGTTCGATGTGGCGCCGGATCCGCATCGCGGCGTCGCTGACTCCGATAAATTCCTGCGTTTTTCCCTTTAGGAACTCCAGGGATTCCCGGTCCTGCATCTGGCCAATGCAACGGCTGGCGATCCGGTCGATCTCGTCAATATCAAAGGGCTTTAAAATATAGTCGTAAGCGCCGCGCTTCGTCGCCTCCACCGCCTGGGCGACAGAGCCGTACGCCGTCATCAGGATCACCTGGACCTCCTCATCGGCGGAACGGAACGTGGAGATCTCGTCGATCCCGAGGCTGTCCTGCAGGCGGTTATCCAGGAGGATCACCTGCGGGTGGAACGTTTTCATCTTCTCGAGAGCGTCCTTCACCGTTTCCGCCGACTGGGTCTCGTATCCCCGGTCCTTCAGGCCTTCCTCCAGCGTAAACCGGATCAGAAATTCGTCATCAACGATCAGTACCTTTTTCATGTTCATCCCTGCTTTCAAAAATCAGGCGCACCGTTGTTCCGCAGCCCGGAGCGCTTTCCATTTCCATTTTGCCGTGGTTCTGCTCGATCAGCCGGTTTACGATCGCCAGACCGAGCCCGACGCCGTTAATGCTCTTCGTGTAGAACGGTTCTCTTGCACGTTTCAGTTCCTCTTCATTCATTCCTTTTCCGTTGTCGGAGACGCAGAATGTAGTCATACCTCCGTCGGAAGACACTGAGAGACGAATCTTCCCCGTGCCGTCCCGGCTGACCGCCCGCATGCTGTTCGTCAGAAGGTTGTACAGCATCTGGCGCATTTCATTCTCATCGGCAAACACCTCACATGCCGCGCAGTCTGTCTCGAACGTGACATTCTGCTGTTCGCACTCCTTCGCATAGATGGATGCCACCTCCCGCAGTAGCACATCCGCCTGAAAGACATGTCTGTGGTTTTCCTTCTTCACCGACAGCGTAAACAGGTCATTGATCAGCCCGGTCACCCGGTCGATCTCATGGAGCATGCTGTCGCAGAGAAGCTTTTCATTCTCCTTCACCGCCCGTCCGCCCAGGACCTGGATCCCGGAACGGATCCCGGCCAGCGGATTTTTGATCTCGTGGGCCAGCGCCGATGACATCCGGCTCGTATACTCCATTTTTGTGTAATTATCAAGGTTTTTCAGAAGATTCTCAAAAGTTCTCGCCAGCTGGCCGATCTCGTCCTTTCTCGCTGTCTCCGGAAAGCTGTACTCCCGGAACCCGTCCTTGTTCTCATCGAGCTTTTTACACGCTGCGCCCATGCTGCGGATCGGTTTTGTGAGACTCCAGGCGAGGAACACGCTGACCTGGACGATGATCAGGAGACTGGCCACAGCGCCCACAATGACGTAATTCTGTTCTTCCAGGATCGCGTTCTCGAATGACTTTTTATCCATCCAGTATTCCAGACGCCACCCCAGGAAATTTCCACTGCCCGCGTACAGGAGTTCCATGTTCCCGTCCGGGATCTCCTCGTCCCCTGTGATGACCGTACCGTCGGCAGCCAGGATCCGCACCGCCGGATCATGATAGAACTTATACTTCTGCCGGATCTCATCCTCACTCAGTTTTCCCTGCAGATAGTAAATATCCGCCTCCATGCCGCGGATCGTGGTCTTCGCGTACTCTTTTCTGTCCTTAAGCTTTTCCGTATATCCATTATACACCGAAATAGCACAGAATGCACAGACCACCAGAATTCCCACCGTGACGAACGGCAGCATGATCTCATGCTCGATCCTGCAGAACCATGATCGAAACAGCTGTTTTTTCTTTCCGCTCATTCTTTGGCCCCTCTTTTCTTCTCAAACATCGGGATCACAACATAGACCGCCGCTGCGCACAGTGTTGCCGGAAATGCCCAGTATATCTGGAGATCCATTTTCCAGAACAGGACAGAGCAGATAAGTCCCGTAAAGAACGCTCCCACCGCCCCGGCTTTCGTTCTCCGTTTCCAGTACAGTCCACCGTAGATCAGAGGGGCAAGCGCCGCCGAGAATAATCCCCAGATGTCCGCTCCGAAGGACAGCATGTCCTCCGGCGGATTTACGGATAAGATCAGTGCAGCCGTGCCACCTATGAAGATAAATACCCGCGCCAGGATGAGGATCTGCTCCTCCGACATCTTCTTTTTTGTGATCTGGGCAGCCACATCGTAGGACAGCATGCAGCCGATCAGGTGAAGCTGGGAGTTCGCCGTTGAGACACAGGCGCCGATCACGCTGATCAGGAAGAAACCGCTGAACGGTGTGTTCATGAGATTGACCACTGCATAGATAAATACGTCATCCGCGGAGCAGTAATTTTTCAGCTGCGGAAAGAGGATCCGCAGTCCAAGACCGATCTGGGTCAGTGCAAAGTACAGCACGCACAGGAATATCAGTGCATGCAGGATCATATGTTTTGCGGTTTTTTTATCCTTCGCCGCCAGGATCCTGACCATATACTGGGGATTCGACGCCAGTCCCATTCCCCAGCCGAAGAACATGGAGATATATACGAAGATTCCAATCTCCGCTGTCTGATTTTCAAAAACGCCCTTGCTCTTTATGAGTTCATGCACAGTCTGATCCGTCAAAAACCAGTGTCCCGGAACGTTTTTTACGATAACCAGATACAGAACCCCGATGCTCACAGAGAGCATAATCAGATTGAGGCAGTCCGACTTCGTGACGGAGTTAAAGCCGCCGAAGCTCGAATAGAGGATAAAAAGATAGACAAGAAAGACAGCCACCTTGTAATTGATATTCAGCAGGCTGGATACCGCAATGCCAAATCCCTTGATCTGGATCATCAGATAGAAAATATAGCCGCAGATCATAAAAATGGCCGATGCTGTCTGCAGAAATTTTGAATCATGCTTTTTTCCGATCAGTTCCGGAATCGACAGGACATCATTCTCATAAAGCCTGTCTGTGATCAGATACAGAAGTCCTGCTCCGATAAACCACGGGATGACCGACGACGCGATGACGGAGAGTCCACTGTGATATACGTTTCCCGTAAATCCCAGAATCGTCGCCGCGGAGACCCAGGTTCCGACAAATGTGAAAAACAGGCGTTTTTCGTCATTCTTTCTCTCACCGACGAAAAACTTGGAGAGAGAATCGCTTTCCGAAAAAGAGAGCTTTCCGATGATCAGGAACACAACGGAATAGATGACAAAATAGATCAGCTGGATCAGTACCCGGTTCATAGCGTCCTCCCCGTATACTCCGTTCCGTAGCTGCCGTCATCCAGCCTGCGGAGTCGGTAATACCCATAGCTTTCCGTCTCAGACACCTCATACCCATCCGGTACCGTCACAAACACTTCCTTCGCCCCATTCCGGTATGCCTGGTGCACCATACGGCGGATCAGTCGGGGGAGTTCCTCCGGTTCGGAGAACCTGATCCGGACGCAGGAGATTCCGTCGGATTCCAGTTTACTCTGGTCCAGAACAGCGTCCCAATGTTCATTTCTCGAGGTGATCTCCTTTGGGATCTCCCTCTCATACTCGATTCCCACAAGTGTCAGGCCCTTCGCCGGAGCAGTCTGTCCCGCCTCTTTGCGGTTTCTTGCCTCCAGTACCTCTTTCACATGTTCCGGCTCCCACTCACCGGTTCCGACTTTTAACAGGGTTCCCGCGATGATCCGCACCATGTTGTAGAGGAATCCGCTGCCGCAAAGGCGGATCGTTACGATGTCCTCATCATTCTTTTTCACCTCGGCCCCGTAGATCGTCCGGACCGTCTCCTCCGCCTGGTGGTTTGCGGCGCAGAAGCTGATGAAATCATGTTCCCCAATGAGGTATTTTGCCGCCTCATTCATCTTTTCCACGTTTAACGGGTAATAGCAGAAATGGGCGTAGAGGCGTCTTGTCGGGATCTCGATCTCACAGTTTAAGATCTGATACTCGTAGGTCTTTACGCAGTTCTGCTTTCTCGGATGCCAGTCCAGGGGAACTTCCTCGGATTCCACCACACGGATATCCTCCGGGAGTCCGCGGTTTACCGCATAACAGAATTTATCTCCCGGGATCCGGCTCTCCGTGTCAAAGACCGCCACATTTCCGCGCGCATGGACGCCGGAGTCCGTCCGGCTTGCCCCAATGACGCAGACAGGCTCTTTCAGAAGATCCGAAAGAGCCTTATTTAACATCTTCTCTATGGTAACGCCGTTGGGCTGGAGCTGCCAGCCCTTGTATGCGGTGCCGTCGTAGGCCACCGTCAGTTTGATTCGTCTCATAGCTTTATTGTTTTCCTTCTGCTGTCCGGAAAATCCGGGCAATTCTATTTCTCTGAATATCAAGTTCCCGATTTCGACCATTTTCCACGCGGTGCTGTTCCCCGTCATATCCGGGCTTTAGCGCTGCTTTTCATCGAAACCGGAGTTAATCATCTTCTACAGCAAAACCTTCAGCACGATCGCCGCCACAAAATACACCAGATACGCCCCATAAACCATACGGTCCCTCTTCGCGTACTTAAGCGGTTTCATCTTTGTTCTGCCCTCGCCGCCGCGGTAACATCTCGCCTCCATGGCCATCGCGAGGTCCGTGGCACGGCGGAATGCGGATACGAAAAGCGGTACAAGAAGCGGTACCATGGATTTCGCCTTCTGGATCAGATTCCCGCTCTCGAAGTCAGCACCTCTCGCCATCTGCGCTTTCATGATCTTATCCGTTTCCTCAATTAAGATCGGGATAAACCGGAGCGCGATGGACATCATCATGGACACCTCATGGACCGGAACACCGACCTTCTTTAAAAAGCCAAGGCTCTTTTCCAGACCGTCTGTCAGCTGGTTCGGCGTCGTTGTGAGCGTCAGGATCGTGGATCCCATAACAAGGTATACCAGGCGGATCGCCATAAATGCCGCAAACCGGAGACCTTCCCAGGTCATCTGCAGGAAACCGATCTTAAAGATCGGGGTACCCGGCGTCAGGAACAGGTTAAAGCTGACACTGAGGAGAAGCAGGAACATGATGGATTTTAAGCCGCGCACCATGAATTTTACCGGGACATTGGAGAGCTTGATGGCAGTGATCAGAAAGATCGTCGCCGCAACGTATGCCCAAAGGTTGTCCGCGATAAATAAGGTTACGATGTATACAAGAGTTCCAAATAATTTTGTTCTCGGATCCAGCCTGTGAAGCAGGGAATCAACCGGGTAGTACTGTCCAAGTGTGATATCTCTTAACATGTCTTTTCCTCCCCGGCTGTCTTTTCTGTGATGTCCGCATTCCCAGAGGCTATTCCGGCGGCGTTCCCATGACCTGCGTTCTCGGAATCTGCTCCAGCTGTGCTTACCTGAGCTGCATTTCCGGAACTTTTTCCATTCTTTTCGCGCCAGATCTTAAGGATCGCATTCTTCGCCTCTTCCACCGTCGTGATATCCGGATCCAGCGGGATCCCCTTGTCGATCAGCTTGTGTACCACATAGGTGATCTGCGGCGCCGCAAGGCCGATGGCTTCCAGCTCTTTATAATGGCGGAATACCTCCTTCGGAGTTCCGTCGAAGACCTTCTCGCCGTGGTTCATGACCACAAGACGGGACACATATCGCGCCACATCCTCCATGCTGTGGGAGACGAGAATGATCGTCAACCCCTGCTCGTTATGGAGCTTTTGTACGAGTCCTAAAATGTCGTCGCGTCCTTTCGGGTCGAGACCGGCTGTCGGCTCATCTAAGATCAAGACCTCCGGCTTCATTGCGAGAACACCCGCGATAGCCACTCGACGCTTCTGTCCGCCGGAGAGGTCGAAGGGGGACTGCTTATAAAAGCTCTCATCGAGTCCCACCATGTCAAGCGCCTCTTTCGCGCGCTTCTCGATCTCCTCCTTCGGGAGTCCCAGATTCTTCGGTCCAAAGCAGACATCTGAGAATACATCCACCTCAAACAGCTGATGTTCCGGATACTGGAAAACAAGCCCCACATGGCTGCGGAGCTCTTTCATGGAATATCCCTCTTTATAAATACTTTCTCCGTTATAAAGGATATCTCCGCTCGTTGCCTTTAAAAGTCCGTTTAAATGCTGGGTCAGGGTTGATTTTCCGGATCCGGTATGACCGATGAGGCCGATAAACTCGCCATCATGGATCGTAAGATTTACATCCTTTAAGGCATACTGCTCAAAGATCGTTCCCTGCCCGTATATATGATTCAAGTGTTTAATTTCGATTGCCATATTTCCACCATTTCTCCACTATTTTAAGAGCGGAACAAGTTCATCCACAAGCTCGTCGATGGAAAGAATTCCATAAGGAAGATCCATTCCGGCTTCCTTTAATTCATCTGCCAGTTCCGTTACCTGCGGCACATCGAGGCTGTATTTTTTCAGTTCCTTGACTCTGGAAAAGACCTCTTTCGGGGTTCCGTCCATCACGACATGTCCACCGTCAATAACGACCACGCGGTCTGCGTCAATGACCTCTTCCATATAGTGGGTGATCAGAACTACCGTGATCCCTTCCTGACGGTTCAGTTCATGAACCGTTTTAATGACCTCGCGGCGTCCGTTCGGGTCTAACATCGCTGTCGGCTCGTCCAGAACGATACACCGGGGCTTCATCGCCATAACGCCTGCGATGGCCACGCGCTGTTTCTGTCCGCCGGAAAGCTTATTCGGAGACTGAAGTCTGTACGCTGTCATACCCACCGCCTCAAGGCTCTTGTCGACCCGCGCCCAGATTTCCTCCGTCGGAACTCCCATGTTCTCCGGTCCGAATCCAACGTCCTCTTCCACCACGTTTCCGATGATCTGGTTATCCGGGTTCTGGAATACCATTCCCGCCGTCTTTCGTACATCCCAGAGATGCTCCTCGTCGTCCGTCCTCATTTTAGAAATATAGACGGTTCCATCCGTTGGAAGCAGGATTCCGTTCATCAGCTTCGCGAATGTGGATTTTCCGGATCCGTTGTGTCCTAAAATCGCTACGAAATCGCCTTCCTTGATGTCCAGAGAGACGCCCTTTAACGCATGGCTGACCTCATCCTTGTCTTCCTCTTCATCGTGCCTGATATAGTCAAAGATCAGGTTCACTGCTTTAATGATTCCCATAGAAATCCTTTCTCGTTTTTCATAAACTTCAAGTGACTGCGGCGCCGCATACACCTTCAGGCTGCCGCGACAAATGTTTACACGTTTCTAAATTTTAGTTGATATCTCATAGTAAGTCAAGTGTTTTCGCATGGTTCCAGGAGCTTACCTTTTCAGATATGTGAAAACGGCATGCCACAGGATTTCTCCCATGACATGCCGCCCATCATTCCTTTCTAACTTACCCAGAGCCCCGATGCATCCAACGTATATCCGTCGATCACAGTGGACGCTGCCATCACTCCGTTCGCGTTCAGGTAATACCACTGTCCCGGTGCAGTCTGACGCCAGCCTGTTGCCATCGCTCCGTCGGCATCCATGTAGTACCAGACACCGCCAACCTGCTTCCAGCCGGTCACCATCTTTCCGTCACTTTCGAGGTAATACCACTTATTATTGACCAGTCTCCATCCCGTCACCATGTATCCGTTCTCGTCGAAATAATACCAGGTTCCAAGGATCCGGTACCACTGGGAGGTCACGATCTGACCATTCTCGTCCACATATTTCTTTCCATCCGCGTAATTCTTCCAGCTGCCCTCCGTGTCACCCAGGTCATCCAGGTAGCGGTCGGAGGAGACGATATACTCGCTGCTCTTGCGGTACTTCGCATCGTTCGTTGTCTTTCCCACCGCGCGGATCTCGTAATAGTAGTTTCCCTCTCTTCCCATATACTCGGAGAGGTCCTTGCTGGTTCCCGTCGCATCGATAGTCCGGAGATAATAGTCATCCCGGTACAGGCGGATCTGATATCCCGTCGCGTAATCGACTTTCTTCCAGACCGCTTTCATATGATTCGAAGCGCTCCATCCGGCTTCATCCGGAGTTTCCAGCCAGACTACCGGGTAGTAAGTGACTGTGACCTTCAGGTCATCATCCACTTTCACTGCCTTACTCAACGTCGCACCGGAGATCTGGCAGGACTTTGAACCGTAGCTGGAGGAGAACTCTCTTCCGCTGGAGGAAAGAATCAGCGTTGCCGTCACTTTCGTTCCAGGATTCCATTTTTCTACATCCTTGCTCCACTCCACGGATGTGATCTCGATCCCGTAGCTGCCGCAGCTGATCTCCGGCTCCTCGATCACGCCGGGATCTTCATACTTGTCTTTAAAGGTGATCCTTATAGAATTCACCGTCGGCGCAGCCAGTGCAGGAAGAACCATCCATATCGTCATCGCCATCAGAATTCCTGCTGCCGCAAGCCATTTTCCAAAAGTTTTCTGTCTCATAAGGTGCTCCTTTCCTGTATTTTCAGTCTGCTGGAAAATATTCCGACGATTTTCACCGCATAACCGCATGCCCTGCAGGTTCAGATCTTTACTGCGGTTTTCTCCAGATACCGTCCTGATCTACATAGAAGGTATCGATCACTTCATTGACCGCCTTATGTCCATCCGGATACAGGTAGTAGATCTGTCCGTCGATGTTCTGCCATCCTGTGAGCATTCCGCCGTCGCCGCCGAGGTAATAAGCCTTATCACCCAGCGTTATCCAGCCGGTCACCATAGCTCCGCTCTCGGAGAGATAATACCAGGTATTGTTGTAGAGAAGCCAGCCCGTCTGCATCTTTCCGTCACCGTTCATGTAGTAATAAACGCCGTTCTTCATCTGCCAGCCGGTGAGCATCATTCCGTTTGCGTCAAATAAGTACCAGATATTTCCGATAAATCCCCAGCCGTTCTTTAAATAAGTTCCGTCCGGGTAACGATAATACCAGCGGTTTCCGTCGAGGATCCAGCCGACCACATTCACATTTGACGGGGCCTGCTGGGAATTTCCGGAATTATTTGTGCTGCTGTTGTTGCCGCTTGACGGCTTTTTCTTTGCCGCTCTCGCCGCGTCATTCTCATCGATATAGACCTCATCGGATATGGTCCAGTCGCTCTTTGACGCGTACTTGGATACCTCATCGTTTGACGGGAGCGCGCGCACCTTAAAGGTGTAGGTTCCCTTGGAGCTCATATACGGAAAGAGATCACAGCTGCTGGTGTGGATCTCGCCGCTCTTGTAGACGTTCTTGCTGCCGCGGTAGAGGTACACCTCGTAGGACGCGTCCTCAACGGCCTCCCACTTCGCGAGTCCGAGATCGGAGCTTCCGGACTTTGTGGTCTGCCAGTATGCCTCGCCCGGCGCGTCAAGATCGCCCTTTGCCGGTTTTGTCTTTACGGTAACCACCAGACGGTCGGAAGATGTTCTCGAAGCGCTGACAAAAGTTCCGTTCTTTACCTTTACCTTTGAGGAAGTGTAGGAGCTGCTGCTGAACCTATAGTCATTTAAAGTCTTTAAAGTAACTTTCATGGTGTAGGTTCCGCCGATCTTCACGTCGTTCTTTGTGGAAGACCACTTTGCGGATACGATATCATATTTATCGTTGTTCGGGATCGATACCTCGCAGTTATCAGAATTGTATCCCACATCAAGATCCGGCAGGGATTCCCCCACCGTCGGTGTCACATCCAGCGTGATGCTGACACTATTCACATAACTGGTCGCCGCAAACGCTGTCTGCGCCCCGGATACCGCAAACACGACCGCCATGACCCATGCGGCCATCCATGTACTTATTTTTTTCCATTTTCTTTCTGCCATAGGATTGCCTCCCCTCAAGTATCTTTCTTTAACTATATTATAAGGTTGGACAATATCTCCCGTCAACTTACGATATTCTGTCTTTTAGCGGCAAATCCGTGGCAGTTTGAGGCTTAGAATCTGCATTTTCCTATTATTCTTCCATTTTCCATATTTACCGTTGATCCTGTCATTTTCTGTGTAGTTTTAGTCTGTCCTCAGTGCGTCGATCGGATTCAGCTTCGCCGCCCGGCTCGCCGGCATGTAACCAAAGATCAGTCCGATGGCAACAGAAACGCTAAACGAGATCACAACTGCTGTCATGGTTGGCGGCGCGTCGATTCCCATGAGGGCACCGATTCCCGTACTTGCTAAGGCTCCGATCATGATTCCGATGATTCCGCCGATGGAGCTTGTGACCAGCGCCTCGATGACGAACTGCAACATGATCACGCTCTTCTTTGCGCCGAGGGCCTTCCTGATGCCGATCTCCCTGGTTCTCTCTGTCACGGACACCAGCATGATGTTCATGACACCGACGCCTGCAACTAACAAGGAGATACCCGCGATACCGCCCAGCATCATGCTCATCATGGCAATCTGCTCATTTAAGGAATCGAGAAGGGAGCTCATTGCTGTCACCGTGTAGAGGTTTTCGCTCTTCATCTTTTCATAGAGAAAATTTTTAAGTTCTGTCGTACATGTTTCCGTGTCGTTGATGTCCCGCGATGTGAAGATATAGTTGTTGATCACAGCATTTCTCGCCATCTTCACAGCTCTGGAATACGGGATCCACACAAAGTCATCCATACATCCGTCATCGAACTCAGAGCTGCTCTCCGTCTGCCGTTCCACAACGCCTACGATGGTGTAGCTGTCACCGTTTAACTTGACCGTCTCGCCCACGGCGTTCTGGGAGCCGCCGTAGAGCTCCTCCGCCACGTAGGCGCCGATGACCGCGACTTTTCGTCTCGCCTCCATGTCGGAGTACTGGAGATTTCTGCCATACTCGATATCGTAGTCCTTGATTGCGAGATAATCCTCACTGTAGCCGCCGACACTGGTGGAATCCATGGTGTCAGAGTCATGTTTTACCGTGACGCTGACGGACACGTTCGGGGACATGTTCTCGTAGAGGTCTGAATGTTCCTCGTAGAACTTATAAAATTCGTTCACATCAATACTTCTGGATGCCACCGCCTTGTACTGGACCGTGATCTGATTGACGCCCATGGAAGAAAAGCTCTCCACCATGTAGGACATATAGCCGTTGACGATGCTGACCAGGATGATCACCGACGCGACTCCAATGATGATGCCGAGCATCGTCAGAAAGGACCTCAATTTATTGCCCCAGATACTTTTTAACGCCATTTTAAATGATTGCAGCATACTTTTTCACATCCCCGTCGAAATTGATCTTTCCGTCATGGATCCGCACCACCCGCTTCGCCTCCAGGGCAATGAAGCTGTCGTGGGTGATCATGACGATCGTGTTTCCTTCTTCATTGAGTTTCTTTAAAAAATCAAGCACCTCCCGGCCTGTCCTGGAGTCCAGGCACCCGTGGGCTCATCCGCCAGGATTAAGGACGGATCTCCTGCGAGAGCCCGCGCGATGGAGACTCGCTGCTGCTGGCCGCCGGAGAGCTGGTTCGGAAGATTCTTCCATTTTTCGTCGAGACCGACCTTTTTTAAGGAATTCATGGCCCGCTCCCGCCGTTCTTTCTTGTCGTAACCGGCGTAAAGGAGCGGGAGTTCCACGTTCTCTAAGAGATTTAACTTTGGAAGCAGGTTATACTGCTGGAAGATAAAGCCGATCATGCGGTTTCTGATCTCCGCCAGCTCGTTGTCGGACATATCCGCCACGTCCTCGCCGCCGAGGAAATATTCGCCCTCCGTCGGGACATCCAGGGCTCCGATGATGTTCATCAGGGTTGATTTTCCGCTTCCGGATTTGCCGACGATGGCGACGAACTCGCCTTTGTTGATGGAAAGGCTGATGCCGTCGTTGGCGTGGACTTCCTCGTCGCCCATGTAGTAGATCTTGTAGATATTGCGCAGCTCTATCAGAGGTTCCTGCTTTTCCAACTTCTCATGAACTTTTGAAACTGCCTCTTCCTGTTTCATCGGCTCTTCTGCGGTATCTATTTGTATTGAGAATTCAGTCTTTTCTATACAATTTATCTCCTATACACTACTGGGATCTTCGTCCGCTGCCACCGTTGCTGCCGCCAGGACCTCCGTTTCCGTCAGGACCGCCCGGTGCGCCTCCGCCCATATCACCGCCAGGACCGCCCATGCCGCCCATCTGCATCTGATCGGTCTGCGTCGAGCTTCCGGAATCGGAGGAAATGTAGACCTCGTCCCCCTCAGAGAGGCCGGAAAGGATCTCCACATAATCGTCGTTGATGATTCCAGTTGTCACCTGGACCACCTCAAAGCCGTCCGGGACGTTGCTGCTGCCGGATTTTCCGGAGCCGTTGCTCTTAGAGCTGGAATTATCCGTACCGGAACCTTTGGAACTGCCACTTGCCTCTGCGCCTGCATCCGGCTGTCTATCCACTGGATCTGCATTCAGAGTTCCATCTCCATGGTTCTTTCTCTCTGAATCTGCGTCACCCACATTATCTGAACTGTCATTTCTCTGTGTATCAGCATTTTCTGTGCTGTCCGAACTCTTCTTCACATACACTCTGTTTCCACGCATCAGCGCGCTGGCCGGGATCACCAGAGCATTCTCAGAGCTGTCGAGAATGATCTTCGCATCCACGTTCATGCCCGGAAGAAGACTTCCCGTATCATCCAGAGTCACTGTCACCGGATAGTTTGTGACACCGTTGGAGTAGCTGCTCTGCAGACTCACATTTGTGACGGTTCCTGTGAATGTCTCGCCTTCCACCGCATCCGCCGTGATCTCCACAGACTGGCCGACCTTGATGCTTGAGACATCGAGTTCATCCACGGACATCTCCAGTGTCATGGTGGACAAGTCATAGATCACCGCCATGGTGGTCGTTCCGCTGGAGCTCTTGGAGATCTTATCCCCAACCTTCGCGTTTTTCGTGATCACTGTCCCCGAGATCGGCGCTGTGATCGTGTAGTCATCCACGCTGTCCTGGGTATTGCTCAGTTTGTTCTCCGCGTTTTCCAGGTTGTCATCTGCGCTCTCCACTGCATCCTTGAATTCCTTTAAATACTCTTCCGCCGTCTTTGTGGTCACCTGGAACAGCTCGGAGTTTTTCTCCACATAAGAACCTTCATGAATCAGAAGGTTCTCGATCTCAAGGCTCTTGTTTCCGGAGATTTCCACGCTCAGGGTCGTCTCCGTCTTCGCGGCGAATGTTCCCTCGGCGCTGCAGACAAATCCGTCAACGGTCACGGATGCCGCGGTGTCTGTCGTGAGTCCGCCTGGGTTTGATACCTCGACCGTCACGTTCTTCACGAGACGTCCTCCGGAGAGTGTCTCCTCCATGCTGCTGACAACCGTGACGGTTCCGGAGATCTGCTCGCCGATGTCCTCCAAAGTCACTGCCGCCTCGTCACCTACGTTGATCTCCGCCGCCTCGCCTGAGAGGAACGGGACTGTGATCTTCATAACAGAGTCATCATAGAGATCCGCGATCTTCGTTCCATTATTTACCTTATCGCCCTCTTTGATATAGAGAGTCTTGATATATCCGGACGCTGTGGAGCGGTATGTATTTCCGGCGATCCGCGCTATCTCCTCGGCGTAATCGGACTGTGCCGTCTGGGCACTCTCCTTCGCGCGCTGGAGACTTGTCTCTGCGGAGCTCAGGTCAGAGTCCATGGAAGACGCGTCGATCCGGTAGAGGATCTGGCCTTTTTCCACCACGTCGCCCTCCTCAAAGTTCGCCTCGATGACCTCGCCTTCCACCAGGGATGTCACCTCGTAGGTGTCCTTCGGTGACAGGGAGCTGGACGCCGTGAGCTCTGAACTGATGTCCGTCCGCTTCACTGTCGCCGTTGACACGGACTGGTCACCCTGACTTTTCTGGCTCGAGGTCTTTTTCTTATAGAGGAAAAATCCGCCAAGCAGCGCTGCCAGAACCACTATAAGCACGATCACGATCCTTCCGCTTTTTCCTTTCCGTTTTTTCCGTTTCTTCTCTGCGGCCACCTTTTCGTTCTCCATACTCGTTCCTTTCCTGTCTATTGAAATCTTCCGCTTCTCTTAACTATGTTCCAGATCTGAATTTCCTTGCCTTAATTTTCTCTACCCGCATTCCTTCTGCGGTATTTCTATTTCATGTATTATATGTATATTCGTAACTAATCAATAATCTCCGACAACATCTACAACCGTATAAGTCGCATTCTCGTCGCTTCCACTCTTCTCCCACACGATTGCGATCTTGTCACCCACCTCAAACTCTCCGTAGACGGAGAACAGATACTGGAGCTCTGACCCGCTGATCTGGAACTCATCGCCCTCACCGCCGTTGTCCTGGTAATCGGTGTTTAAGACCACCTTCACCGGTGTGAACGGGTCACTGGAATCGTAGTAGATCGCCTTGATCCGGCCCTCCGTGGCGCCTTTGTTCTCGCCGCCGTTGGAATAGGCGAAGATCATCTTTGTCTCCTCGTGGTAATAGATCACGGTGGCGTAATCGTTGATCTCGCTCTCATCGGACATCTCGCCGTTTAAAAACATGGTAGCGTCTTTCAGGGAAAACGGAACAAGACTCTTTAAGTTCCGGCTGTCATTGTCTAAGATCTTCGGTCCCTTTAAACTGTTATCCAGGATCGAGGATGTGTTGATCTCGCCGTCGGAATTGTAGGTCAGGTCAAATACCTTGCTGCCATACTGGTTTCCTTCTTTTGTCTTCGCCTTCATCAGGTTATAGAACAGGTTGATGCAGTCTTCCCTCGTGAGGACCTCGTCAAGATCACGATAGATCCCAGAATCCAGGGACAGGGACTTGAACTTCGCAAGGCGGCTCTCCTGAAGACTTCCGGAGAAATCCTCGTTTGTGTATCCTAAGACTCCCAGGACTGCCTTGATGGCATCCCGCATCGTAACTCCCTCGTCCGGCTTAAAGTTTCCGCCGAGATAACCGGACATCCAGGAGTTCGTCGCCGCCGTGCGGATCGCCGCAGAATACTGGGATTTTGAGGAGACATCCGCGAATACAGATACGGTTCCCGCCGCGTTTGCCGCCTCCTTGTAGTCCGATGCCTTTACGAGGAGTTCCGCAAATTCACCTCTCGTCACATTCGCCTGGTAATTACTCGTCGTTATAATTCCAAGCAGGCTCACCGCTTTCTTCCTCATTTCAAATGTGGTGCTGGCCGCGTAAGCGTTCACCGTCATTCCGGCCCCCACCGCACAGACCGTCAGACTGACCGCTATTATCTTTCCTCTTCTCATTTCCGTTCTCCTTTCATCCGCCTTGACCGCCAGATCATCAGCCCCTGCAGGTCATCTCTTTCCAGATCCATTGCCTGATTTCCATTGACTGCTGCGTACACTCGTCATCACGGGATCTTTGTACTTTTAAAGTACATATACTCCTGGTTCCTTGCATTTTTCTTACTGTTTATTACGTTTCTGCAATAAACTCTATCAGAAACTTGTGATTCCTCTGTGTTCGACCTGTGTTCAAACTGTGAAGGATGTCACACAAAACAGGGCATATCTGCGGCAAAATTGTGGCATGAAACAAAAAAGACCCAGAACAGATACCACTTTCGGTACCCGCTCCAGGTCTTCTCCCTATTCTCACACCCCCGGCAGCCGCCCGATCACATCGATCCCGGCGAACACCAGAAGTCCGTTTTTTATGATAAAATTTAAGATCACGATCCCCGCCGCTGCGTAAGCGATCCGGTCATCCAACTCCGGTCGGAATCTCCTGTTTCCCGTGGCAAAATACAGGATCCAGGAAGCCGCAGCCCACACAGCTACCGATGCCATATACGGCACCACCGGATGGTACAGAAAGCTTAGTACCGGATGCCCTGAAAGGAGTGCCCGGACGGCTCTCGTTCCCCCGCATCCCGGACAGTAAAGCCCGGTCATCATCTGAAACAGGCATGGCATCCGGAACCATGTCGGGATCATAATCTGGCTGCGATCTTCTGGCGCAGTCCACCGACCTTTGCTGCTGCCGAGTCGAACTCTCCCCCTGTCATCTCACCGGTCAGAACCGCGAACTCATCTGTTCCTTCCAGTGTCACAAATTTCACGTCACCGAAAGCTGCCGCAACGGCCTCTTTCTTTGCTCTCTCAGAACCCTCAAACCGTGCAAAGTACTTTCTGGAAAGCTCAGCCGCCGGATGTACCTCAAGCTTCTCGCTGCTCCAGCCGATCTTCTCCGGCTCATCGCCGAAACGGACTGCGGAGATCATATCCCCGACAACGGCGCTGGCTGTCGGCAGTTTCCCTGCTCCGCTTCCATAGAACATGGACGCGCCCAGCATATTCCCCACAACGAGGATTCCGTTGAACACATCTGTCACCGCATACAGCGGGTCCTTCGCGTCCACGAGGACCGGCGCGACCTCCAGATAGATCTTTCCATCTTTATTCACGCTGGTTCCGAAGAGCTTGATCGCCGCACCCATATGTGCCGCGTAGCTGGAATCCATGGAAGTGATTTTTGTGATTCCCTGGGTCGGGATCTCCTCGTAGTTTACTTCTTTTCCCGTTGCGACCGCAGTCAGGATCGCGATCTTTCTGCAGGTGTCATATCCTTCAATATCCGTCTCCGGGTTGCGCTCCGCGTAGCCCAATTCCTGAGCGCGCTTTAACGCCTCCTCGAAGCTCCATCCCTCCTCATTCATCTTTGTGAGGATGTAGTTTGTGGTTCCGTTTAAGATACCGGAGATTTCTAAAATCTCCTCACCGCCGAGACACTCCACAAGCGGGCGGATGATCGGAATACCGCCGCCGACACTCGCCTCAAACAAGAAGCTGATGTTCTTTTCCGCGGCGATCCGGATCAGTTCTGTCCCATTGGCCGCAACCAGTGCCTTATTGGAAGTCACCACATGCTTTCCCGCGAGCAGGCAGCGCCTTACAAACTCGTAGGCCGGTTTTGTTCCGCCCATGGTCTCCACAACGATCCCGATCTCCGGGTCATTTACGATCTGTTCCACATCATGGATCACAAGCTTCTCCACAGGACTTCCCGGAAACTCCCTGAGATCCAGGATATATTTTACTTCTATCGGCTCTCCAGCCTTTTTTTCTACGCTTTTGCAGTTCTTATCAAGAACCTCATACACGCCGGAGCCGATGGTTCCGTATCCCATAATTGCCGCTTTCATCCGTCTATTTCTCCACTCCTAAAATTTTCACATTCTGTACGCCTTTTAAGTGCTCGATCTCCTCAACCATACCGGCAACATTTCCCGTGTCGGAGAGGACTTCCACACTGAGCGTTACCGTCGCGGATCCGTTTACCGGGATCGTCTGGTGGATCGTAAGGATGTTCGCGCGGTAATCCGCAACGATGTGGAGCAGGTCAGACAGAAGCCCCGGCTCGTCCATCATCTGGGTCACAAGAGTCACGGTCTTTCCTCTCGTGTTGTCGGAAAACGGAAGAATATCATCCTTATATTTATAGAAGGAACTGCGGCTTAATCCCACCTGCTCCGCCGCCTCCTGCACCGTCATGTTCTTGTCCGCCTCAAGCAGACGTTTCACCTCAACGACTTTTTGAAGGACTTCCGGCAGCGCTTTGTCACGTACCACATAATATTTGTTTTTTTTCTCCATATATCAGACCTCGCAAGCTAAAAATTTCTTTTTTATTACCGAAATCATACGTTTCATCGATTGCTCTGGCACGTTACCATATGTGCGTCCCAGAAAAACATGTGTACGCAAGAATCTTAGCATATTTTGGATACTTATGCAAGCAGATGTTCGCTGTCTGGCAAAATCCACAGTTATTGCGTTACTGTACGCGCATGCGTGTACAGTAACGTGATTTTGCCGATGCTTCGCATTCCAAATCGGCAAAATCTGCTACCAGAAGTGTATCGTACGGAATTTTCAGTTCAGAAAATTCCTACCCGTGTACAGTAACGTTATTGCTCTTAAAACAAGAAGGGAGAACCTGCAGATCAGATTCTCCACTTTTTTATTTCCATTTCGGATCGTTTTTACCGATTTTTCAGTTTTAATTCCAGTTTCAGAATTTTTCTCTTTTTACAGATGCTCTTCCAGCTCACTGTTCCTATGTACCCCAGTGATCGCATACTCTGCCCACTCCGCGATATTTGTGGCGTGGTCGCCGATGCGCTCGTAGTATTTGGCGATCATGAGGATGTCCAGGATCTGTTCCTGGGTTGCCTCGCCGTTTAAGATGCCGTCTGCCAGTTCTTTCTTTACCTGGGAGAACATATCGTCGATCACGTCATCGTAGGCGATGACTTCCTTTGTCTTCCTGAGATCCTCGTTTGCGAAGCTCTCGATGCTCTCGCGGACCATGGACGCAACGGCTTTTGCCATCTCGCCGAGTCTTGTCGCCTTTACCGGCTCAAGAAGGTCTGCGGTCTTGATGATCTCCGCGATATCGCCCGCCTGGTCACCGATACGCTCCAGGTCTGTGATCATTTTTAATGCGGATGAGATCTTTCTTAAGTCACTCGCCACCGGCTGCTGCTCTAAGAGAAGCTTCAAGCACTTGCTCTCGATATCTCTCTCCTTTAAGTCCACGTTCGCATCGTCTTGCAGGATCTTCGCCGCCTGCTCCCGGTCCATGTGCATCAGTGCCTCGTAAGTCCCGTCGATCATTTTCTCGCAGAGCAGTCCCATCTCCGCCAGCATCTTATGCAGCTCTTCCAATTGCTTTAAAAACGCGTCTCTCATAATCAGCCAAACCTCCCTGTGATGTAGCTTTCTGTCCGTTCGTCCCTCGGGTTCGCAAACAGATCACCTGTATTATTGTACTCGACGACCTCACCTAACAGAAAGAACGCTGTCTTGTCAGAGATACGCGCCGCCTGCTGCATGTTGTGGGTGACGATCACGATGGTGTATTTATCCTTTAATTCCATCGCCAGGTCCTCGATCTTCGATGTGGAGATCGGGTCCAGGGCGGAGGTCGGCTCATCCATCAAGATCACCTCCGGCTCCACCGCCAGGGTTCTCGCGATGCAGAGTCTCTGCTGCTGTCCGCCGGAAAGTCCCAGGGCACTCTTATTTAAGCGGTCCTTAAGCTCATCCCAGATCGCCGCCTGACGCAGGCTTCTCTCAACGATCTCGTCGAGATCTGCCTTTCTCGTGATTCCGAAGATCCTCGGGCCATAGGCGATGTTGTCGTAGATGCTCTTCGGGAACGGGTTTGGCTGCTGGAATACCATGCCGACCTTGTGGCGCAGTGTGATGGCGTCCATATCCTTAAAGATGTTCTGTCCGTCAAGCTCCACTTTTCCGTCGATCTTTACATTCTCCACAAGATCGTTCATCCTGTTCAATGTCTTTAAAAATGTAGATTTTCCGCAGCCGGACGGTCCGATGAACGCGGTGATCTCATGGGCGCTGATCTGCATGTTGATGTCCTTAAGCGCATGGAACAAGCCGTAATGCAGATTCAGCTTTTCGATATCAAATTTCGGTTTCATATCAGTCATATATGTTTTCCTCTCTAAAACTCTCATATGCCATCCTCAGAGTTTCATTACTTCTCCCTCAAGAATCTGTCATTGAGGTCCTTTTCCGAATGTTTCTTACGCTGCCTCGCCGGAGCTCTTTTTCTTCAGGTGATGGCTCCACACGTTCGCGCCAATGCTGAATGCCAGAACCAGGATCATAAGGACCGCGGAGGCGGTGTTCGCCAGTGCCTTATCCTGACCGTTTACCTGAAGGTTCCAGATCTGGATCGACAATGTCTCTGCCGGGCGGAAAGGGTTGAAGGGGCAGGTCGGGGCTGCCAGGTTCCAGTTGCCCCAGCGCAGGTCGCTTCCGGATCCTGTGGTGTAGAGGAGCGCCGCCGCCTCACCGAATCCACGTCCCGCCGCCAGGATGACGCCTGTCATGATGCGTGGGAGACATGCCGGGAGAAGTACATAGAAGATGGACTGCCATTTTGTCGCTCCAAGTCCTAAACTCGCCTGAAAATATCCCGCCGGGAGTCCCTTGATGGCATCCTCGGTGGTCGTCGTGATAAGCGGAAGTGTCAGGATCGATACGGAGAGTGCCCCCGCCATCAGACTCTTTCCCATTCCGAAGAATACAAGGAATACCAGGTATCCGAACAGACCCACAACGATGGACGGAAGGGAAGAAAGTGTCTCGATACACATTCTCAAAAACTTTGTCATTTTTCCCTGTTTCGCATACATGGCCAGATAAATTCCGGCGCAGACACCGAGGGGGATGGATACCAGCAGGGAGATAAATACGAGATAGATCGTGTTGAACAACTGGTTTCCGATGCTTCCTTTTCTCGCGAAGCGGAACATCTCCGGTTTTGCCCCCATGAGACCGCCGATGATGACCTTACCCGCAAAGCCGATCAGAAGAGCGAAGAAGAAGATCGCAACCAGGTAGAAAATGACTGTCATAACACGGTCCACATCGCGTGAACGTCTGATCTTACTTTCCATGGTCTAATTTTCCCCCTTTGCTGCGAACTGCTTTACCGGCACCGCGGTCGTGCTTATTTTCACAGAAGTGCTTGTTTTTTCTTCTTTCTCCGGCTTCACCGCTGTCACATGATGGATCAGGAAGATGAAGAACAGGGAGATTGCGAATAACAGCAGTGCCATGGTCCAGAGTGCGGATTTCATCTCGCCGCCCTCCATGGCGTTGCCCATCTGGGCCGCGATCTCGGTGGTCAGAGTCTTTGTCGTTGAAAAAATGCTTGTGGGAAGCGCTGTTGTCTGACCGATGACCATGGCAACCGCCAGGGCCTCACCGAAGGCTCTCGCGAGACCTAAGATCACGCCGGAAATGATTCCAGGCGCTGCCGCCGGAACTACGATCCGGTATATGGTCTGCCAGCGGGTGGAGCCAAGTCCGTACGCTGCCATTCTGCATTCCTTCGGTACGGAGTGAAGGGCATCCGCCGCAACACTTGTGATCGTCGGGAAGATCATGACCGCGAGGACCAGCCCCGCTGCCAGGATAGAATGTCCCACCTGACGGTCAAACACGGTCTTGATCGCCGGTACAAGCACTGTGAGTCCCACCCATCCGTAGACAACCGATGGGATTCCGGCAAAGATCTCGACTACCGGGCGGTAGAATTTCTCTCCGAACTTCGGGGAGATCTCCGTGATGAAGATCGCTGATCCCAGGGAAAACGGAGTCGCGATAAGAAGTGCCAGGCCGCAGGTGCAGAGCGACCCAGCGATGAAGATCAGCGCACCGATGCTGCCGCCGCCTGCCATATTATCTTCCGGTGCCCAGTCTGCAGATCCTAAGAATTCCAGGAAGGAATGTCTGTAAACCAGGAATGTGGATGATCCCTTGTATACAAGGAACGCGCCGATCACGATCGTCAGAAGAATTACGAACAGTCCACAGACGGTCATCAGATCCCGCCACAGATATTCTCTGACGAACATGCTTTTTTCTTTACCATTCTTCATAAGTCCTCCTGCTTCCGATATTCGAAGCAAATTCTATCATAAATCATATCGGGGCGGGCCAGATTCGTCTGCCCCGCCCCTGTTTCGCAGCTCTCTTGTCCATGTCCTCTTTTTTCTTTCATCCGGTCGGATCATGGCTCACTGCCCGGTCTTAAGTTTTGTCTCAATTAATGCTCAGTATATGTCATCTTGGAAGATACGCCGTATCCTAAGGATTCCATCTTTGCGCCGTACTCATCGGACATGATGTAGTCAAGGAATGCGCTTACAACTTCGTCCGGCTCACCCTTTGTATACATATGCTCAAATGTCCATACCGGATATTTTCCAGCGTATGTATTTTCAAGTGTCGGCTCTGCGCCATCGATCGCTACAGTTGCAACTCCCGCATCACCTGTCAGATAGGAAAGTGCTACATATCCGATCGCACCCTTTGTATCTTTTACATTCTGAAGAAGAACACCGGAATCATCTGTTTCCATGGAAGTATTGGAAGCTTCCTCGTTTCCGTCGAGAGCGTATTTCTGGAAGGTTGCTCTTGTACCGGAAGATGTCGGTCTTGTTACAAGGACAATGCTCTCATCCGGTCCGCCAACCTCTTTCCAGTTTGTTGTCTTTCCTGTGAAGATGTCGATGAGCTGCTGTTTTGTAAGATCCTCAACACCGCCTTCTTTTACATCGTTGTTTACGATCGGAGCCATTGTGACTACGCATACCTGATGATCAACAAGCTCTTTTGCCTGTGTCTCGTCAAGCTTTGCGGAGGCCTCAACATCGGAGTTACCGATATTTACGGTTCCCTCGGAAACCTGCTTTAAGCCCTCTCCGGATCCTCCTGCGTCGATCGTGATGGAAACGTCCGGGTATTTCTCGATAAACATGTCTGCTGCATCGTCAACCAGCGGTTTTAATGCGGAAGAACCTGCCGCTGTGATCGATCCTGTAAGATCTGCTTTTTTCTCTGCTGCTGTTGTCGCTGCTTCTTTTGCTGTCTCTGCTGCTGCCGCAGTTGTTGTCGCTGCTGCTGTCGTGGATGCTGTACTACTGCTGCTTCCGCATCCTGTCATCATGCTGACTGCTAATACTCCTGCACCTGCAAGTGCCATTACTTTTCTTGTTTTCATAATTCTTTTCTCCTCCTCAAAGGTCTTTGTTTTTGTTTTTTCGTAACTGTTCAGTAGGTCTGCGCACTTGCTGCGCTGACCGTAAGAAAACATAGGCTGGAAGGCAAAAATCCCATCAGCGAAGCTGATCTGGAATGGATTTTTGCACGTAACTATGAAGGTACTGAATAGTTACGTTTTTTCTTTCTCTGTACAGTATTATTTTTATCACGAATCCCCGAAACCAAAAACCATGGTTCGGTAACTACTTTGTATAATCTATGTAAATTGTAAATTCAGATTTTCGTTTGAAAATATAGCCGGGTAAAACCTTTCCACTGTGCCGGACTACCGCGAATTCAAAAAAATCAGCCATTTGTCGAGATTTTTCACAGTAGTACCGTTATCGCACAGGTATGGATATGGCCCGCTGCACGCAAAAAAAGACGCACCATCTGGTAGTCTGGAATATTTCTTCCAAATCAATCAGACGATGCGTCTTGATCCTTAAGATCCTATATTTCCTTTATAACCTTTTTGCCTGGCCCTTGTTTCTAAACTCCAGCAGCCGGACCTTCCGGTGCAACTGTTCCGCCTGGAACAGTCACAGAACTCGGTCCTTCTGTCTGGGCTGCCGGGCCGGCGCTTGTGGTCGCCTCCGGAACAGCGGTGGACTTTTCATATCCCGGTCCCACCGGATTCTCCGCTGTGGTCTCCTGCGGATTTGACGGACGGAACTCCTCCGTGGAAGTCTCCGCCTCATCTGTCGGGCTCACTGCGTGACTCTCTGTCGGCTTCACATAGATATTTCCATGCTCATCCGTCTCATAAGCGGCGCTGGTCTCATGGCTTCCGGAAGAAGTTTCGATCGGCTTGCCGTCCGGTCCTGTCTCAGTTTCACCCGTGCTCTCAGATTCCTTCTTGGATTCTTCGAGCATGGACTCCATCTGGGATTCTTCCTGACTCTCCTTCTTACTCTCCTCTTCAGCGGAAAGTGTTGTGGCCTCCGTCTCGCCCTTCGGGATATATCCCTGATCCGTCGCTACATGATCGATTTCCTTGCCAGCCTTATTCAGTCCAGTAAGTTCAGCGATCTTATTGCTGATCGTCTGGACCGTGCTGGATGGCTTGTAGTCCTCTTCACCATAGAGGAACTTGTGAAGGCTTGTAACATTGCTCACGAGTGTCTGCGGGATAACACAGGACAATTTCAGCTTGCCGATCTTCATCTTCTGCTCTCCGCGGGCTGCCGGGAATCCGGTCGTCTCACCGAGATGGTATTTCGTGACATTCTTCGCCATCGGAAGGATATCATTCATATTGATATTTGTCGCGCACATCGCGGACATATTGCCGATCAGGCTGTTTAATGTCGCAAAGTCTGCCTTTTTCGCCTTCTCGAATGCCTTCTGGATTACAAGTCTCTGGCGCTCTGTACGCGCATAGTCACTGTCCATCAGACGAAGACGTCCATAGGCAACGGCCTGTACGCCATCCAGATGGTTCACACCTGCTTTCTTTAACTGTACAGAACCAATTCCGGTACCTTTTACCGTCTCTGTGATGAACGCGTTGATGTAGTAGAACTCGGACTTACTGATATCGATGTCGACACCGCCGAGGATGTTGATCGCTGTTGCGACTGCCTTCCAGTTGAACGCTACATAGTGGGTGATGTTGAGATCCAGATTCTTATTCAGGGCTTTTACGGCCTGTTCCGGACCACCCATCGCATATGCCGCGTTGATCTTATTGTATGTGTTCTTGTCGCTCACATTCAGGTAAGTGTCGCGGAATACGGATGCCAGCTTGATCTCTCCGGTCTCACGATTTAAGTTCACGATCATGATAACATCGGACTGGTTGCCTTTTCCTGTGGAATTGTCACGGGAGTCCAGGCCAAATACCGCAATGGTCCAGTAGCCTTTTTCCATCTTATCTCTCATTTCCAGAGAGATGTTCTCATTCCGAACGTCCGCAATATCAAAATTATTCTGTCCGTTCATCTTTCCGAAGTTGTGCTGGATATAGCCGTATACCGCTGCGGCAAAACCCAGGACCAGAACGATCAGGGCGATCAGAACACCGATGATGATCTTTTTCTTCTTGTTTCCGTTTTTCCGTCTTCTGTGATTGTGGGAAGCTGCCCCATGGCTCTTTGCTGCGGCACGGCCTGCACGGCTTCCCGGGTCAGCACTCATAGAATACAGATCTTCCGTCCTGTGAGTGCGGCGTTTTGCGGACGTCTCACTCTCGCTCTCACGCCGTCTGCTCTTTCTGGCGCGGGAACGGTCTAATTCGTCTTCATAATTCATGTCATTTGTCCTCGTCTTAGTAAGCGTTTTTATTGATGAATCCCTTGAAAACCGTCAGGAACATGATCTTGAAATCAAGACCAAGTGTCCAGTTCTCGATATAATAGAGATCATGCTCGATCCGTTTAATGATCGAAGTGTCTCCACGGTAACCATTCACCTGCGCCCAGCCGGTAAGGCCCGGACGAACCTGATGCTTGATCATATATCGCGGGATTTCTTCCTTAAATTTTTCAACGAAAAATGGCCGTTCCGGTCTCGGACCCACAAGACTCATATCACCAATCAGGATATTAAAGAACTGCGGCACCTCGTCGATGCTTGTACGGCGGATAATTTTTCCGATGAGAGTTACACGGGCATCTCCCTTTGTTGTCCAGCGGCTCTTCTCCTTGCCCGGATCCTGAACCGTCATGGAACGGAATTTATACATTTTAAACGGCCGGTTGTGAAGGCCGACTCGTTCCTGACAAAAAATGATCGGTCCCGGAGATGTCAGCTTTATGAGCACTGCCACGATCAGCATGATCGGGGAGAAAAGTACGATCCCCACGATCGCACCCACGATATCGACGGCTCTCTTTACCATCGCATTCATCGGATCATTCAACGGAACGCGGCGGATATGGATCACCGGCAGGCCCTGGAGATCTTCCATATACGGGATCGTCGGGATAATGTTCCCGTAATCCGGGATAAACTTCGTGTGCACGCCGGATTTTTCACAGAGAGCAACGATATGGCGGAGTTTTTCATACTCGCTCAGGCTCAGTGTGACGGCGATCTCATCGAGACTGTTCTGCTCTAAAATATAGTCGAGGTCCTCGATGCAGCCGATGACCTTTACTCCCTTATACTCACTTCCGCGTTCCTTCGTATCATCAATGATCCCGCGAATCGTGTACCCCCATTCCGGATTCTTGTTTACCCGGTCGATAAACCCTTCCGCTGCGGAGGAATAGCCAACTAACAGGATATGTTTCTGATTGTATCCTTTTGAGCGCATGGAACGAAGCACGATCCGGATTCCATTCCGCTCAATGGTCATAAACGCCACGTTCAGCACATAGAAATATACGACCAGTCTCTGGGAGAAGTTGTAGAGATGCGGCTCTTTTCTTCCAAAGTACAGGATCAGACCAAAAATAAGGAGTCCGATCGTGTTTGCCTTGAATATCTTTCCGAATTCATTTCTGCGTCCGAGTACACGCTTCGGCGTGTACAGTCCAAAAAAGGAGTACAAAAGCAGATACGCCGGAATAATGACAAGGAGCGCGCCAAAATAAAAACCGACCTCAAGTGTCCGTTTTCCGAGCAGGTTCGCCCATCCGCTTCCGATTACGATAAACCATGCAAGCAGATAAGAGAATGCGGTCACGAAGGCGTCAAGCACAACGTGAAAACGGTTGAGGCTCTTCTGATTATCTTTGATCATATAATTTTCACCCTGTTTTCCAAGGAACATGCCGGTCAGAATTCTTTCCGTGGTCAGCGCATGCACAGCTGCGCCAGCCAATTCCCCACGGCAGGTATTTTCAACTATACCATGCCCCGGCAGACTGCCTTTCTAAGGTCACTCCTCCGGACATGGTACCGCCATCATAAAAAATATGCATACATAGTATACATAAAATTTACCCATTTGCATATAAACGATTTCTTAAGAAAATCTGAGATTTCCGTAAATTATTCGTTTATTTTGCATAAAAGCAGCCGTTCAGCCTATCCGCACTGAGCCGGCCGCACAGCGTCCGGCGAAGAATCTCAGACTTTCGCTCCAAGCTTCGCCGCCTGTCTCCTGGAAAACTCATAAACATAGACTGCGGTTCCGGCGATCAGCTCAAGCTGGATCCCGATCTCCCGCTGTATTCTTCCTTTAAAGGAAGGGACGCGTTTACAGTTCTTTAATGTTCTGATCCCCTCAAGGAATCCGGACACATAGTCTTTTCCGAATCCCATCTTTTTAAAAAACAGGAACTTTACAAATGTTCCCGCGAGAAGACACGGAGAATTTAAAAGTAACTGCCAGGTGCGCATATTTTTGTAATTCAGATACACATTATTCCTCGCGGCAAGCTTCACCTTAAAGGAATTATACTTCGATCCGCTTGTCCCGCTGCCTACATGGTACACCACAGCTTCCGGGCAGAATACGTTGTCATATCCGTAAAGCTTCGCCCGGTATCCCACATCGATATCCTCGAGGTAGGCGAAATGCATCTCATCGAAGTATCCGATGGTCTCAAACACTTCCCGGCGGTAGATTGCCGCACCGGCACACGCCGTAAAGACGCGGCAGCTCTTTTTATAAAGCTTTTCCGGACGCCCGACGCCCCGCTGGAACGCCCAGCCGAGGACGCTGTACATGTCTCCGGCATCGTCCATAAGATCCGGGTGGTACATCTGGATCATCTTGCTGCTGACGGAAAAGATCTTCTCCGACCGGTCCATGGCCCTCTCCAACGCTTCGACGTAGTGGGGAGCCACTTTTGTATCATTATTTAATAAGATCACATAAGGCGTATCTGCCGCCCTGATCCCCACGTTTACCGCACCGGAAAAGCCAGTGTTTTCCGGAAGAAAGATCGACGGGATCTCCCGCTCCTTCAGCCACTCCACGCTGCCGTCCGTGGAACCGTTGTCCACCACCAGGATCTTGAAATCCTTTGTCGTCTGCTTTTCCAGTGCCTCAAAGCACGGTTCCATAAACGAAAGTCCGTTGTAATTCGGAATTATGATCGTTGTCTTCATTCGTCTAACGGTACCTCCAGTTTATATGGTTCCCCGATTTTTTCCTTTTTCAGGTCACGCAGCGCAAAATTTGATTTTCTCAGTGTCAGGTTCGGATTGTAGTACGGATCTCCGTCTCTCAGGATCTCCGGCCAGCGCTTCGCGAAGGTGGCGATCTCACGGTTAAATCGCTCCACCTTCTCCGGTGTGTCCTCAAGTCCGCGGGACTTGGATTCATAGTGATGAAGCACCGCATAAGGCGCGTATACTACAAGTTTTCCGAGCTTTCTCACCTTCATGCAGTAATCAATATCATTGAAAGCCACCGCGAGCTCTTCTGTAAATCCCCCCACAGCGTCAAATACGGAACGCTTGCTCATCATGCAGGCCGCTGTGACCGCGCTGTAATCCTGGGCACACATCGCGCGGTTGAAATAGCTGTTCTCGGATTTATGAAGTCCGATAAACGTATGACCGGCGATACCGCCGAAACCGATAACAACACCGGCGTGCTGGATCGTGTCATCCTCATAGAGCAGTCTCGCACCGGCGATCCCCACGTCCTCCCTCTGGACAAAGCCAAGCATCTCTTCCACAAAATTCTTTGCGATCAGTTCGATATCGTTGTTCATGAACAGAAGGTACTCGCCCTTTGCGTGCTGTACGCCGAAGTTGTTGATCGCGGAGTAGTTGAACTCTCTCTCCCAGCGGACAACGTGCACGTTCGGGAACTCCTTCTGGATCTTCTCGTAGTCATCCCAGGTCGCCTGTTCCGTACTGTTGTTCTCCACGATGACGAACTCCAGGTTCTTATAGGTTCCCTCCGTCAGCATCGGGCGGATGCAGTTGTCGAGGTCCACGGTGTGGTCCTTGTTCGGGATAATTACAGAGACAAGCGGGTCATCCTTGATCTTAAACGTCGTGTGATAGATCCCGTAATCCACACCCTTTTCTACCTTTTCTGCCTCAATTCCCACTCTCTTATAGTGGTCCATAATGGCACGGGAACCGGCTGTGAAGGCATAAAGCTTGCTCTCGGGGTTGCTTGCCGTGGAATTTGGGTGGCAGCGCCAGTGATAGAGCACCTTCGGGATATGGCAGATCTGCTTTGCATTCTCTGTACAGCGGAAAATAAAGTCGTAATCCTGGGCTCCGTCATATTCCGGCCGGAAACCGCCGACTTTATCGAGCAGTTCTTTTTTCACCACAAACAGATGGCAGATATAGTTGACGCTCGTCAACAGGTCCGGATTGAAATCCGGCTTGAAATGCGGGTCGAACAGTTCATCCCCATCCATGTCAAGCTTGTCCTCATCGGAATAGAGGACATCGCAGTTTTCATTCTCATTCAGTTTTTTCGCGCACTCAAAGAGCGCGTTCGGTGTCAGACGGTCATCATGATCCGCAAGAACAATGAAATCACCTTCTGCCATCTCAAGGGCGACGTTCGTATTTCCGGAGATACCGCGGTTTTCCCCCAGTACCTGATAGCGGATCCTCGCGTCTTTCTCCGCATATTTCTTTAAAACATTCTCGACACTCTCACCCGCCGGGCTGCCGTCCGCGATGCAGAGTTCCCAGTTCGCGTAGGTCTGCTCCACGATGGAGTCCAGCATTTCCTTCAGGAATTTCTCCGGAGTCTTATAGACCGGGATCACGATCGAAAATTTCGGCATATAATCGAACTTCTTTTTCTTCTGCTCTTCCAGCTCTTCCTCTGACGGTTTCGTGAGATTCCACCACTCTGCGTAGTCGTAATCGTCATCAATCCCCTGGATCTTGTGCTTGGATTTTAAGATCAGGGCTTTCAGGCCATTTTCCTTTAAGAAGTCCCAGGCAACATGGACTGTCTCCATGTTCATAAGGTTCATGAGCTTCTGTACCTTGCGGTTTGCCGCGCCGGTTTTTCTGCGGATCGTCATATCGCTGTATTTCACACGGGTCGTCTTCTTCTCGCCGCAGATCACAAGATAATAATTCTTTCCATGTTCATACGGAAAACGGATATCAAAGCCGAGATCACGGTCGATGATCTTCTTATAATAGATCTGGCTCACGTCATCTCTTCTCGTCGGAACGATCTTTGCCTTCACCGGCTGTCCCGCTTCATCCTCGACCCGGTAGGTGATCACGGAATCCGGGTTGCTCTCAACAGCCCAGCCATTTAACTGGATCGTCTGCTCCCGGACTCTCATCACTTCAACACTGTACTTCATACTTCCTCCTGTGCACCGGCCGGTGTATCAAAATTGATGCGCTCCTCCTCCACAACGAGCGGGCGGTGCATCACACGGGTATTGATGCTCATGATATACTCGCCAAGCAGGCCGATAAAGAAGATCTGGACAGATCCAAGAAAACACATTCCGATGAGAAGCGGCGCCATACCTGCCATAAAGCGGTCCCAATATAAGAGTTTCATGATCAGATATATGACTGCTACGATAAAGCTCACGCCACCGCAGAAGGCGCCGAAAAAGGTTGCCAGGCGCAGGCCCGCTTTTGTGTAGGACGTAAAGCTGAGCATCGCCGCGTCATATAATTTATAGAAGTTATTGTGGGTCTTCCCCGCGCGGCGCTTCGGCTGCTCGTACGGGATCTCTTTTCTCTTAAAGCCCAACTCCGCAACAATCCCGCGAAGGAACGGGGTCGGATCGTTTAAGTTTCTTAAGACCTCGATAAACTGTCTGTCGTAGAGTCCGGAGCCTGTAAAGTGCTCGATCTGCTCCACGTCGGATAATTTCCGGATCAGTTTGTAGTAGCAGCTTCTGAGCCAGTACATCACCGGGTTCTCTTTGCTGCTCGTCTTGATTCCGATGACGATCTTATAGCCATTCTCCCACTCGTGGACATACTTCGGAATCAGTTCCACCGGATCCTGGAAATCCGCCACCATGGAGATCACGCAGTCACCGGTTACCTGAAGGATTCCATAATATGGAGAATTGAACTGTCCAAAGTTTCTCGCGTTGAAGATCGCCTTGATCTTCGGATTCTTCGCGCAGAGCATGCGGAGCAGTTCTCTCGTCTTATCGGTGGAGTCGTTGTCGATGAAGACCAGCTCATAGTCGTACTGAGGCAGTTCTTTTGTGATAATGCCGATGACCGCTTCGCTGATCGGAACGACATTCTCCTCCTCGTTATAGCATGGAATCAAAACGCTGATTTTTTTCATGTTATATTTTCTTCTTCCTTAAATTTTACCTGACCGGTACCTTCGGGCACCTTTGTCAGTTTCTTTCAGCAGTGCGGCGGGCGCCGATCTGCTGAACTTTTTTTCTAAATTGTTGCCTAGTCTTTAACTTTTATCATTGTAACCATTTTTTCTGTTTTGTCAATACTCGACGTATTTCGCGGCATTTTTTCCCAATCTGTGATCGGTCTGCATTTTCAACTGATTGCTGCCCTCTCTGCCACCCCAGAATTGCTTTCTCGTTCAGTTAAATGGTTCTCTTTCTGAGCGCGATCATCCTTGTAATTCCGGTCTTGAAATCGACCTCTGGCTTCCATCCCGTCACCGTCTCCAGCTTTTCGATGGACGGCATCAGATTGATCAGACCTTCGGCGTTCTCCCCGCGGGTGTTGTATTGGCTCTCGCCCTGTCCGCCGCAGAGTTCGTGGATCTCCTCCACAAATTCCTTTAATACCTTTGTCTCAGCACCGCCGAAGTTAAATACAGGATTTTCAAGTCCCTCAAACGCACTTTCCGGGGCTTCGCAGAGTGCCGCCATCCCTCTAGCCAGATCGTCGATATAGAGGAAATTCCACTTCTGGGTACATGCCCCCAGAGACATTTCCTTATTACTTAAGAATATGTCCAAACAGGACTCCACTAACGTCCACGGGTGGTCCCCGGGGCCGTAGGCGCTGAAGATCCTGGCGTGAATGTACCGCAGTCCCAGTTCATCACAGAGTTTTTCTCCCTTTTCCCGCATGGCAAGCTTCGCCTCTCCATACAGGGATTTCGGCTCGCAGACCGCGTCCTCCGTGATCAGATCCTGGTGCATTCCGTACTCCGCCTGGGAGCCGGAGAACAGGAACTTTTTACAGCCTAGGGCTTTCGCCGTCCGAATCGTCTCCAGAGAGATCTCCATATTCTTCTCCTGAAGCGCCTTGTCCGTTCTTGACACGCTCCCGGATCCTCCCCAGCCGAAATGGCAGAACACGTCCTGCGGTTTTGTCACTTTTTCTAAAAGTTTTTCCGGCTCGGAAAGATCATTTTCCGTCACGAGAAGACGCCCGGATAAAAGTGCCTCCTCATTTCCCTCAAGGATCGTATCAAGTTTTGAGGATTTGGGGCGCACAATGGCGGTCACCGTGTGCCCTCTCCGTAAGAGTTCCCGCACCGTTGCCGCGCCGACAAAGCTCGTCGAACCTGTCATGATGATATTCATATTCTGCTGCCCCTTTCCTCATTTAACGCTGATCAATCATCCATCTTATTCCCGATTGCCAGTATATTGTACATGATGTTACTGTATACGGGTAGGAATTTTCTGAACCATCTTGCATTTTCTTCTAAGTTCCATGTCCCAGGCACACTGAACCTTCTTATTTATTCTCTACTAACGGAATAATCATATTTTCCTTCAGCTCTTCCTCCGGAAGGAACGGAGCCAGATCCTCCAGCGGCACGGATACCATAGTTCCGTCCGGCAGCATCTTTGCGGCTGCCTTCGGCTCGAAGCCCTGTTTCATATCCACGAAGATCTCACAGATCACCGGACCCTCCATGGCAAGTGTCTTCTCCACCGCCTCGCCGAGCTCGCTGTTGTGGTGGGCTGCCACATACGGATAACCATATGCCCACGCAAGCTTCTCCATGCTCGGGAAGCTTAAGTCGTGGCTGTCCACGCCGATTCCCACTAGCGGCTCATGGAAGTGGGTCTTCTGGGTCTGGCGGATGGAGTGGTAACCACCGTTGTTGATCAGGAAGATCTTGATTCCCATATGATGGTGAACGATGGTCTGGAGCTCCTGAAGATTCATCTGGATACTTCCGTCACCTGTCACAAGGATGATGTCCTTTGTATGGTCTGCGACCCAGGCACCGATAGCTGCCGGAAGGTCGTAGCCCATGGACGCGATGGCAGAGTTGCTGATGAACCGCTGTCCTTTCTTCATCTCATAGGCATGTCCGCCTACCACGCACGCGGAGCCATTTCCCACAACGGTGATCTGATCTTCCTCGCCGCGCCTGCTGATCTCCTTGATCGCCGCGTAAACATTTGCTGGCTCGTCATCTCCAGCCTCATAGTGTTTCGGAAGAACGACCGGATATTTTTCTTTCCATTCCTGACATCGTCTGATCCACCAGTCTACGGCTTCTTTGTCCTTTGCTCCGCCGTTCGGATCGAACTCTTCCTCGTCGAGGACGAGCTCCAGCTTCTCGAGAAGATCCTTGACATCCGCATGGACCGGCATGTCAACATGGACCGTCGGTTTCTTTAACTCCTCGGCGTCGATATCATTGTAGATCACATAGGCCTCTCTCGCCCAGGTCGGGTAGTTATAGCCCACCTGACGGATCGAGAGACGGCTTCCCAACGACAATAAGAGATCGCTGTTCTGTACTGCAAAGTTTCCGGCACGGTCACCCATATGTCCGGCACGTCCCACATAGAGCGGGTCTGTGTCATACATGCAGTCGATGCTGTTCCAGCCAGTGACAACCGGGATTCCAAGCTTCTTTACGACTCTCGCGAATACATCGAATGCCTTTCCGATTCGGATTCCGTTTCCGGCGTTGATCACCGGGCGCTTCGCCTCGCGGACCTTCTTTAAGATTTCTCTCGCCTGCTCTACCGTCACAGGATCCGGCAGTTTCACACGTTTTTCGCCCTGTCCGCTCACATCGGACGGGATCATTGCCGGTTTCCCTTCAACTTTATTCATCATGCAGATCGTACATCCGGAACATCCGGTTCCGTGACCGGACCAGCCGGTTCCGCCTGCTTCGTAATCGTCCTTATCAAATCCGAGAAGCGCTTCCGTCTCAATGTATGCCCCCTGAACATTCAACGGAATATCGAGCCAGCACGGTCCCGGTCTTCCTGTCTGCGCCAGATAAAGTGATTTCTCCAGACAGAAACGGATCCGCATCGGGTCCAGCACCATCTCGCTGTACTTTGTCATGCAGTCGATCGCTTTTGTGATCTCGAATTCCTGATCCCCCATCGCACGGATCCCCAGTCCTGTGCTGTGGGCGGTCGTGTCATAGCGGACCTGTCCGGATAAAACGAGCATCGGGATCGAGTCGAGCCATCCGCCGACTACTCCGGTGATCGCGTTTGTTCCACCAGGACCTGTTGTCACGCAGAGAGCCGCGATCTTGTTATGGATCCTCGCGTAGGCCTCAGCCGCGATGGCACAGGCCTGCTCGTGATGGTTAAAATAACAGTGAAGTCCCGGCTGGTGTCCAAGCCCGTCATCCAGGTGCATCGCGCCTCCGCCCGTCACCATAAACGCGTCGGTGATGCCCTCGTCTACCAGCTTCTGGGCAATATAATCAGAAACCTTCATTCTCATAAGTGAAACCTTCTCCTCTCTCAAATCGACAAATTCAACCCTACAACTCTTCTCGTTTTCCTTTACCTGGGTGCATGGCTGAATTTGTACCAAATATACCTTTCTAGATTATACCATGCGGACCGCATACAGTCCAGTAGATCATATTTTTGTAAGGTTTTCAGTAACTGTTCAGTAGGTCTGCGCACTTGCTGCGCTGACCGTAAGAAAACCTAGGCTAAAAGGCAAAAATCCATCGGCGTAGCCGATTTGGAATGGATTTTTGCATGTAACTGTGAAGGTACTGAACAGTTACGGTTTTCGCAGGTCCTCCCCGGCGGCACTCTCCGCCTTAATTTTCCGCATTTTCCATCCCATGAAATGCTTTCCACGGCGTTCCAGATATGCCAGGAACCTACACTGGAATTCGGCCTCCACAGCCTGTTATAATCAGCCCGTAAACGAAAACACCACGGCAAAACATTTCAATTTTCATATCAAAAAGGAGAGAAAACGATTATGAAAAAACAGACAAAGATCGCTGCGGTCTTATCCGCGGCAGCATTTATGATGATGGTCTCCGGCCTGCCGGTCTATGCGGCATCCTACGGCTGGGTGACAGAAGGTGACGCAAAGGTCTACTACGATGAGGACGGGTACCTCACCACCGATGCCTGGAGAAAGCGTGGAGAAGACTGGTTCTATCTCGGTGAAGATGGACAGATCGTAAAAAACGCGAAGATCGACGAGTACTATGTGGATGACGAAGGAAAGATGGTCACAAACGCATGGGTGGAGTTAAAGAATGAGGAAGATCCGGACTCCCCGGAGACACCGGATGCCTTCTGGTACTACTTTGAGAAGGACGGGAAGTCTGCTATCTCCAAGTGGGTGAAATTCGACTCCAAATGGTACTATTTCGATGAATCCGGCCATATGGCAACAGGAAAGACGGAGATTGACGGGGCGACCTACTACCTCGGAACAGAAAAAGACGGTTTCATGCGGACCGGCTGGATCCGTTTAGAGGAAAACGGCCACGCACCAGGCGCTTCCGAGAGCTGGTACTACTTCAATTCCGACGGCAAGATGGTGACCACCCAGTACGATAAGAAGATCGACGGAAGCTACTACACCTTCATCGACGGAAAGATGCAGACGGGCTGGGTCCTGATGCCGTCCAAGTCTGACGTAACAGACAGCAACGCCGCATCCCCGAAGATCACCGACTACCAGTACTACGGAGCAGCCGGGGACGGAAAGCGCGCCGAAGGTTTCCGCTCCATCGAGGGCATTTCCGGGATCCACGCTGCAGATGAGGTCTACACCTTCTACTTTAAGGCCGGAAAGCCGTATGTTTCCGATAAAAAGGGAAATTCCCTGTTCACCATCAACGCGAAAAAGTATGCGTTCAGTGACCTGGGAATCATGCAGACAGGCAGACAGATCGCGAACGTGGCGAACGATGAGATCGCAAACTTTTACTTCGGTGAGGACGGTATCGTAAAGACCGGAAAACAGGCGATCTACAACGAGGAGACCGGTGAGACCGAGAACTGGTTTTTCCACACCGACGGTGACAAGAAAGGACAGGGCTACCACGGGCTCCGCGACGGCATCCTCTACGTCTACGGAAAAAGACAGGACGCCACCGCCGACCAGAGATATGCACCGGCCGTCTTAAACGGTGTGACCTACCTCGTAGGGACCGCCGGAAACGTGCAGAAAGCATCCGCTTCCTCCACTTCCTCCGAGAAGCCGGAGTTAGGGCGCGGATATAAGGACATCAAAGACGCGAACGGCAAAATCTGGACCGTGGATACGGCCGGAATCGTGCAGTAACGCTGACCATCCACACCATAGATAAAGTTTGAGTCCTCTGGGACTCTTACAAAATGCATAATTGCAAAGGTGCCGGACTCTCTCGCTCAGAGTCCGGCACCTTTTATCTCTATACTGTAATTATCCTTTTATCTTCCTGCTTCTTCATCCCAACTGCCGTCCTCTTTTACAAGCCAGCCGTCCGGAGTTCTCTTCCTTGCGCACATAATTCCTCTGGTTCCGTCGGAGACAGGATTCAGATAATACCACCTTCCATCGATGAACTGCCATCTTCCGCTGATCTTCTCCCAGTGATACTCGCCTGCGCTGCCTTTCCTCACTATTTACTTTCCGTAATATACTCTTTCACCAGGCGGTTCAGTGTGCATTTCATCTGTACCACAATGTCCATCAGCCTGTCGTTCTCTTCGCGAAGCCTTTGGTTTTCTTCTTCCAGAGCATTTTTGCAATGTCTCTCCATGCTCATTGTTTTCGTCCCCCTTACGCCTCGTCAGCAGCCGCCCTTTCCTGCGTCCACTTCCTTTTACTTAAATATATAATACATTTTCCGGCAATTGAAAAGTGGTTTTTGAACGCAAGTTTCGACACGGTTCGAAGGACACACGATATGCATGGACAAAGTTCTGCGCCGCAAGACTCCTGCTGCCCACAAACGGCAGACCTCGTGCAACAGCGAAATCAATATAAAAAAGAATGTGCCTTGGCACATTCTCGCGCCTCGCGCGGTCGCTTGCGACAATCTACATCTTCGCGCGAGTGCGCATCTTTGGCACGTTAGTGCCTTTTTATGTAACAGGGAATTCCTCGGAATTTCCTGTTACATAAAAAAGCGGCAGTCCCACCAAAAAAAGCAAGACTGCCGCCAGATTTTCTCTTATATGATATGAAGCTGCTCAAACGCCCAGGCGATCCCGTCGTCTTCGACATCTTTGGTGATGAAAGTTGCGTAGGGCTCAAGCCCCTTCGCATGTTTCTCCATAATAATGCTGTTTCCGGCATACCGGATCATCGCCAGATCGTTCATGCTGTCCCCAAAGGCATAGGAATCTTCCCTCGCGATCCCATATCTCTTTAAGATCACTTCCATCGCCGTCGCCTTATCGTACCCCGTCGGCACGCACTCGTAGAGTCCGTGTCCCCGGTCGATGGCGGTCACGTCCGGTGCCAGGATCTTTAAAAAACCTTCCTCGTCACTGTTCTCGTCCGCAAGAACACAGAACTTATCAAAATCCACCAGCTCCGTATTCCAGTCCGCGCTGGCCAAGCCCTGGTTCTTGTAGACCACATTTTTCACATGCTCGATCTCGTCCATGTGGGAGACACCGGTCTGCACCGTACATGCCTTCGGTCCCTCTAAGATTCCGTCAAGTTTACACTCGAGGATCGCCTTTTGGAGCTCCCAACGGCGTTTTGCGGAGATTTTTCTGTGGAGCAGGGCTTTTCCCTCCGCCTCTATGTAGGTTCCACAGCCGCAGAGGTAACCGTCCACCGGTACTTTCCCCTCAACATCCTTCATCAGACATCTCGTCCTCCCGGAGTTGATGAAAACCAGGTGTCCGGCGCGGCGCGCCTCTGTTAAAGCAAGCGCCGCACTCTTCGGGAGCTCCTTCGACGCATCCACCAGGAGCGTCCCATCGATATCAAAAAATAATGCTTTTCTCTTCATGATCTCCGTATTAGTTTGCTGCGGAACTGCTCTCGCTCTCCTCCGCAGCAGTCTCTTTCTCTTCAAGAATATTCTCAGCCTCTGTTGTCTCGGCTTCTGTCTCCGGTGCCTCTACATATGTGGAGTTGTCGATCAGGTAGTAGTAAACAGCGCCCATGTCGAAAATCTGCTTTGCGGAATCCTCGCCGTAGGTCGTGATCATCTGCGCCGCGTTCTTGAAGTAGTTCATAACAGCGAGCTTATCTTTCTGTTCATCTGTCGCAGAAAGGTTCTCCTCTGCCTGGATCGCGTTTAAAATGATCTGCTGTTTTACAAGGTTCTCTGCTGTGTCGCGGAGTCCGTCCTCGTCCGTTCCCAGGAACATGCTGAGGAACTGATCGAACTCAAGTCCATAGCTGCTTGCATAGCTGGAATATGTGTTCTTTAACTGGTTGAACATATCATCAACGGCATCCGGGTCAGCTGTAACCTCGGAGTTGTTGATGACCTCGTTTAAGAGCTCACTTCCTGCCGCGTTGAAGAACTGGCTGTCAGCCTCTGCCTGAAGCTCCGCACGTACTTCCTCTTTTAACTGGTCAAGAGTCGCTGTATCGTCGTTGTAGTAACGTTTTGCGAGATCATCATCCACCTTGCTGTCGGCCTCAGATTTTAACTGGTTTAATTTTACATGGAAGACGACTTCCTGGCCTGCGAGGTCAGCGCTGCCGTAGTTGTCCGGGAATTTTAAGTTTAAGTCCTTCTCATCTCCGACATTCATGCCGATGACGCCGTCCTCAAAGCCGTCGATAAATGTGCCACTGCCAAGCTTCAGGTCAAAGCCCTTTTCGGTTCCGTTTGCAAATGCCTCGCCGTCCTTTGTGCCGGAGTAGTCGATATTCGCGGTGTCACCTTCCTGGGCCGGGCGTCCCTCGATGGTTACCGGGTACTCCGCGCAGAGTTCTTTTAATCTTGTCTCGACCTGGGCGTCAGTTACTTCCTCTTCCTTCGCGGAGAAAGTCAGGTTCTTGTAATCTCCAAGAGTTACGCTCTCCTCGTCGTGAAGCTCTTCCTCGGATTTTGTCTCTGTCTCAGTTGTCGCGGATACCGTCTCCTCTACAGCCGCGGAGCTGCTCTCAGTATTCTGATTCTTATTTCCGCATCCTGTTGCAATCACTGCAGCTACAGCAACGCAGATACCTGCTTTTATAATTTTTTTCATATTCTTGTTTCCTTCCATTCTGTCTCAATTTCCCCGCGCACCGCCCATTTCCTGGGTCACCCGCGCGTGATATTTATTCTAACATACCGCCACGCGAAAAAAAAGGGTGTTCACAGAATTTTAAGATATTAGTGTCCAAAGGTCTGAAGTCCGCCGCAAGCTTGCTTGCAGGAGGATTTTGGATCTTGGTATCAGAGAGGTCAAAAGACTTTTTGACCTCAACATCATTTTAAGAGAAAATCAAAAAGCATCCTGTAAGGATCATATCATCATGATCCCGCCAGGATGCTTTTTACTATCTCTTATTTGTAGAACGCACAAAACGCCTTATATGTATTGTACACATCAAGCTTCGAAGCCAGCTCAAACGGCGCATGCATGGAAAGGATCGGAACACCGAGATCCACGACATCCACATCCATCATCGCCACAAACTGGGCGATGGTTCCGCCGCCACCCGCGTCAACGGCGCCGAGTTCGCCAGTCTGCCAGTAAACGCCATTCTCTTCCATGATACCGATGACCTTCGCCATGGTCTCCGCGCTGGCATCACTGCTGCCGGATTTTCCTCTCGCGCCTGTGTACTTTGTGAGCACACAGCCTTTGTTTACATAGCTGGAATTTCTGTTCTCGTAAACGCTTGCGAATGTCGGATCATATGCCGCGTTTACATCGGAGGAGAGGCAGATGGAATGGCGCAGAACGGTCTTTGTGTCCGCCCCAAAGCTCTCCGCAAGATCCTCAACCGCATGGTGGACGTAGTCAGAGTGAAGTCCCGTATTTCCGACGGAGCCGATCTCTTCCTTATCTGTAAGGATCGTGAATGTGGTGTGTTCCGGGTTCTCCGCAGCAATCTCCGCCATCAGCGCTGTATACGCGCACACACGGTCATCCTGTCCATAGGAACCGATGAGGCCGCGGTCCAGTCCGATATCAACGGCCTTGTATGCCGGAACCATCTCGATCTCCGCACGGGTGAAATCCTTCTCCGTGATTCCGTAGCGGTCATTCAATAACTTCATCGCAAGGAGCTTCGCCGGATTCTTGATCTTCTCGTTCTCCTCGTCATGGTACGGGATGGAGCCGATGATGATGTTCAGCTCCTCGCCCTTTAAGCCCTCGCCGAGCTTTCTTCCGTTCTGCTCTGCCGCAAGGTGCGGGAGAAGGTCTGTCACGCAGAACTGCGGGTCGCCTTCTTTCTCGCCGATGGAGACCTCAACAGTCTCTCCGTCCGCCTTCATAACAACGCCGTGCATGGATAACGGCACAGTGCCCCACTGATATTTGCGGATTCCGCCGTAGTAGTGCGGCTTTAAGTAGGCGATCTCGTCCTTTTCAAATAATGGGTTCGGCTTTAAGTCCAGGCGCGGGGAATCGATATGGGCGCCGTTCATGCGCAATCCCTCGTTCAGATCCTTTGTTCCGATGGTGGAAGCGATGATCGCTTTCTTTCGGTTTACCCAGTAGATCTTGTCGCCCGGCTTGTAGGACGCCTTCGGGTCAAATTCCTTGTATCCGGCGTTCGTTAAGAGCGATACCGCTTTTTTCACACATTCTCTCTCGGTCTTTCCCTCATTTAAGAATGTCTTGTATCCCTCGCAGAAATTCTGCGCCTCCGGAATCTGTTCCGGCGCTTTTTCTCCGATGTGCGGAGCTTCCCAGAGAAGTGCTTTTTCCAGATCTTTGCCGTTCATGCTAAAAACCTCCGTATGTGTATTTTATGAATTATAACAACTCACTCACGCTGCCTGGTCCGAATCAGTCTGTTTTATGGAAACCATTTTCGACCTGGACACATGTTCCAATTCCTGCATGCAGCTGTCGTGTCTTATCTCTTACTTTGTAAGCAGATCTTTACTGTCGAGCATCAGTGTAAATGGACCATCATTTAGCAGGTCCACCTTCATATCTGCCCCGAACTCCCCATGTGCCACCTTCTCCACATGCATCCTGCACCGCTCCATAAAATATTCATAGAGGCGGTTCGCATGATCCGGCGCTCCAGCGTCAGTAAAGCTTGGGCGGTTGCCCTTTCTGCAGTCCGCGTACAGCGTAAACTGGCTCACAACAAGGATCTCGCCGTCCACATCCTGGAGCGAGCGGTTCGTCTTTCCGTTCTCATCCTCAAAAATGCGGAGCTTGCAGATCTTGTCCGCCATCTTGTCCGCAATGCTCTCGTCATCCGTGTCGGAGACGCCGAGAAGGATCAGGAATCCCTGTCCGATGGATCCCGTCTCCTGTCCGTCCACATGGACCGACGCGTGTTTTACTCTCTGTAATACGACTCTCATGTTTCCTCCGGCGCTCTGCCTGCACTCCATTTTCCGTACCGGCAGATCCGCCCACAAATTTTATATTTTCGCTGCTGGAATTCCCTGTCTTAACAAGAGCGGAAACGGCCTACGTTGGACCGTTTCCTGCAAGTTCTTCCTGTCTTTTTTCTGCCTTTTCCCGCTCGCGGCGCTTTTCTTCCTCAACACGCCGCTCTTCCTCCTCGACCGCCATGATCGCCTGGTTTAAGGAGAACATCTTCATGTCCAGCATATCCACCATATCGGCACAGGACTTCAACTCCCGCTCCAGATAATCCGGCGCTTTTCCTTCAAATTTATAAGCGATCTTGTGCTCTAGGGATGCCCAGAAGTCCATGGCGATAGTCCGGATCTGGATCTCGACCTTCGTGTCCCGCTTTCCTTCCGACAGATAGACCGGGATCGTCACTACCATATGGTAGCTCTTATATCCGTTCGTCTTCGGATATTTAATGTAGTCCTTAACATGCAGGACCGTGATATCCGCCTGTCTTGCGATCATATCCGCAATCGGATAAATATCGGACATAAAGGAACAGATGATCCTGATTCCCGCGATATCATTTAAGTGCTCCACCATGTTTTCAATCGTGACTTCACATCCATCGTTCTTCAGCTTTTTCACGATGCTCTCCGGTGTCTTCAACCGGGAAGTGATATGTTCGATCGGATTGTAATTGTATAACTGGATAAATTCATTGTTTAAGATCTCGATCTTCGTGTTGATGGATTTTAACGCGGAGCTGTATAAAAACATTGTTGATTTCCACTGATCGATCTGATCAAAGCCTCCAGACTCTTTCGTCATGCTGACGCCCCCTTTCTTTGCAGCCGGGAACGTTCCGTCCATGCGACCATGTCTTCACGCGTTCTCTGCTACAGCTTCAGACCCTTTAAGAGATCCGCAAGACCTGTGCTTGCCTGACCTTCTTCCTTATATCCGTAGGTGTCCTCAGCTTCTCTCTCCTCTTCCTCCTCGATCAGCTCCTTCATAGACAGACTGATCTTGTTGTTTGCGGTGGAGATAATTTTTACACGTACTTCCTGTCCCTCTTTCAGAACAGCGCCCGGATGTTTGATCCTCTTTGTGCTGATCTGGGAGATATGGAGGAGACCGGTAAGTCCGTTCTCAAGCTCTACAAATGCGCCGTAGTCCTTTAAGGTCTCGACGGTACCCTTCATGACAGCGCCGACTTCGCATTTTGCAATTTTTTTGTTTGTCTCTTCCTGTTTCTTCTCTCTGGCTGCCTCGCGGCCGGATAATACGAGGCGGTGTGTCTCCTCGTCGGCGGTGATAACGGTTACCTCGATGGTCTTTCCGTCGAATTCCTTTAAGTCTTCCACATACTCGTCGCTCAGGCGGGAAGCCGGAATAAATCCGCGGATTCCTTCCAGGTACGCAACGGCGCCGGCGTTTACGATCTCTGCGATCTTTACCGGGACAACGGTGCGCTCTTCCATCATATTTTTCAGCTTATCCCACGCGAGGACCTGATTTGCTTCCTTCTTTGAGAGGACCATATTTCCCTCGCCGTCGTTTGTCGCCATCACGGTGGCTGTGATCTCGTCGCCCGGATGGATCATCTCTGCCATGTTGAAATCAGGATCTTCGCTCAGGTCGTCCTTGCGGATCACGCCGTCCGCGTAAGCCTTCAAGTCCACGATCACCGCGTCATCTGTCACATCGATCACGGTACCTGTCACAACATCGCCAACTCTAATTTTTTTAAGGGAGGCTTCCAGCTCCTCTTTGTAATCGTCCATGGATTCCATATGTCATCTCTCCTTTTCTCACCATCTGCCCTTACGCCGTCGGACGGCATAATTATGAATAGTAATTCCTTTCTCTATTTAACCATATTCTGTGAATATTTGCCATAGTTTTCACAAAAAAATCATGATAAAATGTGCATAGTAATTACTGTACACGGGTAGGAGTTTTCTGAGCTGAAAATTCCGTACAATACAGTGGCGGTAGTGGATTTTGCCGATCTGGAATGCGAAGCATCGGCAAAATCAGTTACTGTTTGCGCAAAGCGTGAGCAGTAACGCATAGTATATATTTTGGAGGCACTCACCATGAAAGATTATGCTGACCTGCATACCCATACCATCGCCAGCGGACATGCCTATGGAACCATCACGGAGATGGTCCATGCCGCCGCTTTAAAGGACCTGCCGATCCTCGGCATCACCGAGCACACCCCATCCATGCCCGGAAGCTGTGGGGAGATGCAGTTTTGTAACTTCAAAGTGATCCCGCCGGTCTTGGAGGGCGTCCGCCTTTTATTCGGCTGTGAGTTAAATATCGTAGATTATAAAGGAACCATCGACCTGTCGGAAAAGATGTTAAAGCGGTTATCCTACACCGTTGCCAGTCTCCATGACCTCTGCTTAAAGCCGGGAACAAGGGAAGAAAACACCTTCGCTGTCGTCACAGCATTAAAAAATCCATATGTCACGATCCTTGGACACCCGGATGACGGAAAATTCCCGCTGGACTACGAGGCGGTAGTGAAGACCGCAAAGGAGCACCACCGGATGATCGAGCTCAACAACACATCCCTGACCCCGGGCGGATCCCGCATCCACGCATACGAAAATGACCGGATCATTCTTCCGCTCTGTGCGAAATACAAGGTTCCGGTTATCATGAACAGCGATGCCCACTTTACGACGGCTGTCGGGGAACATGGACGGGCGGAGGCCCTCTTAAAGGAGTTAAACTTTCCGGAGGAACTGATCGCAAACTATCATCCGGAGATCCTAAAGGAATATATTCCGGATTTAGCTGACTTCCAGGGTTGAATCATCTGATAAAAGGGGGCTTGCCTTTACTGCTGGCAGCATATTTCAGCTGTCTGACAGCACAAAAAACGGCTGCGAAGTTTTATTTCACTTCACAGCCGTTTCCTCTTTCGTAAAAATCATTCCAGAATTACTTCAGCAGTTTGTCGACCTTCGCCCACAGTGCCTGCAGTTCCTTCTGATCGCTCAGACGGTCTTTCTGGATCCGGATAATATTCTCCAGCGCCGCATTCGCGCCGTCCGCATTTAACTTCTCGTCACAGGTCTTCTTCGCCTTTGTGTACGGGTCCATGCTCTCCTGATCCTCTTCCTGCTCTGCCTGGAGCTTCCGGATCTTCTCCACAAGCTTTACCGCCTCGTCCGACGGGTTCTTTACATCCTGCCAGTTTAAAAGGTGGGTGTTGTTCTCCGCGTTGATCGTATCCAGTGCAATACTGTTCTTTAACATCGTTTTCCAGTTGTCCGAGATCGCCGTCTCATACGTCTGCTTCGCAGTCTTATTATCCGCAAAAGCTGTCAACGGCATTCCCGCAAGACATACCAGAAGACCGAATAAAAATAAAATCCTCTTCATCTTCGTGTCCTCCTCATTGCAAGCTGATAATCAATCTCTTGACACTTTCGTGCTCCCGAGATACTAAAACATCTGAAACCCACCCGATTTTACTTTTTATTCAATAGGTGGATATTTTCCATGTTCCGTTCATTCAAAGAATATCTGCAAATGTCTGCTTATCACACTTACAAGTCCACTCTCTGAACTGTTATCATCTTATCACACTTCTGTCCATTCTTCTACGGCAAAGCTGCGGCAATCCTGCGGCAGTATGATCGTAAATATGGCACCTTCCGGCGAGGCTTTTGCCGCAATATCGCCTCCCATGTACTCCATGGAGCGTTTTGCGATGGAAAGCCCCAGCCCGTGATTTCCGTTCTTCCCTTTATAAAAGCGATCGAACAGATGAGGAAGATCGTCTTCTAGGATTCCCGGCCCGTCGTCCCGGATCGTGATCTTTAGCTGCTCCCCGTTCTCCTCCACTGAGATCCAGACCATCTCCTTAGCGTAGCGGATACAGTTTGATGTCACATTCGAGAACGCCCGGCCTAAAAGCATCACATCCGAGATAATCTTATGCTCATCCCCCGGCAAAAATTCCAATTTTATTTTTTTCTGGTACGCAAGTCCCTCGAGGCGCTCGATCTGGTCCTCGATGTACTCCCGGATCCCCATCTCCACCGGCACAACCTGGTACCGCATCTGGTCCATTCTCGTCAACGTCAGGATCCCGTCAACAACTTCCGTCAGGCGGCTGCTCTCGTCCAGGATCACGCCTGCTGCCTGAGAGACGTCCTCAAAGACACCTCTCTGGATTCCCTGGGCATAACCGCTGATGGACATAAGCGGCGTTCTGAGCTCATGGGACGCGTTCTGGAAAAACACACGCTCCGCCTCGTCCGCCTTTAAGAGGTTATCCTGCATCTGGTTGATCTCATTTTCCAGCTCGTAGAGCTCCTTTACGTTGGTTCCGGTCTCGACTTTCTTAAACTTCTTCTCACCGATTCCCCGGGCTGCTTCGCAGAGACGGCTCACCGGAGTCGAAATACTTCCCGCGACGAACCAGAACAGCACAATGGACACGCCCGCCATCGCTCCCATGATCATGAACACCAGTCTCGACACCTCATTTAAGATCACGCTGGTATCGTGGATCGGACAGTATAAGAGCACATTCTGGACATGACCGGGCCGATTCTGACCCACATCCAGGAAATAGAGCATATATTTTGTGTCACCGATGGTCTCCTCCGTGATCTCCCCGCTCTCGAACGCCGGATCATTTCCGGTCATTCTCGTCAGGAACTCCGAGTACATCTGGGTCATCTCCGGCTGGTCATCATAGTTTTTCGGATACAGCACCCGGTACTTGTTTCCGATCACCAGCATCTTCGACTCCCCGGACTCCGTCTGGGCCGCGTTCCGCAGGGCATTTAGGAGACTTCTCCTGTCATCCTGCGCATTTGTCTCGTCCGGCACGTCCAGGTTCCTGTACTCGTCCGCCAATTCCTCCACCGTCTTCACCATCTGCCCCAGGTCACGCTTCGCGTTGTAGTTCATATGTCCGTCCAGCGCATAGCTGAACACGAACCACGCCGCAACCGGGAACGCGATCAGAAGAAGCATCACCGGAAGGAATATCTTCATCCGGATACTTAATTTCATGCCTCTCCTCCACTCGTCAGGCGGAATCCGTAGCCCCATACGGTCTCGATCTTCACGGTGCTCTTCTGGTCCTTCAGTTTCTTCCTGAGACGCTTCACCATGTCATCCACGGCGCGGGTGTCAACTTCCCTGCTGTCCACCTTCCAGAGAGATTTTAACAGGTCATCACGGCTCGCCGCATGTTCCTGGCGCTCCAGCATATGGCACAGGAAGTCGAATTCCAGCGGTGTCAGGGCAAAATCTTCGTCCTTTAACTTCGCGGCACGGCGCTTCGGGTAGAGCTTGATATCCCCGATCTCATAGGAATCCTTCGCCTCTTCCTCCTGTCCGGAGAATGTGTCCACGCGGCGGAATAACGCCTTGACTCTCGTCACAAGTTCCAGCGGCAGGAACGGTTTTACCATGTAATCGTCGCTTCCGAGAGTGATTCCGGTGATCCGGTCTAACGGGGAATCCTTTGCAGAGACAATGATGATCGGAACATGGCTCGTCTTCCGGATCTGGGTGCAGACCGTGAGGCCATCCATCCCCGGCATCATGATATCGAGGATGCAGAGATCCGGCGCTTTTTTCTGGAACGCGTCAAGAAGGGACTCGCCATCCCCGAAGCACTCCACCTCATATCCCTCTTTTTCCAGGAAATTTTCTATCAGAAAACAAATGTTTTTTTCATCATCCGCCACATAGATCAGCTTTGGCATAATTTTCCCTCCTGTATTTCTATTATCTGCCAGAATGCGCAGCCCATTCCGCCGCCTTTCGGCAGTCTGCGTTCCCGAGTTTTAGCTTCTTTGTTAACGCCCATTATACCATGCCTTTCCTTGCATGGTAAATACCTGCCGCAGAATTGCCGCACGACCGCCCGGAACAGAGGACAAAACTTCGCAGAAAATTTTCCGCAAGACTCCTTTTTCCATTGTACTTTTCAGCAAACTGTTGTAAACTAACTCTATATCACAGCGCAGTGCGAAAGAAATGATTTTCCCACTCGCCATCCTAAATTTTCAGAAAGGAAGGAATCTCACATGAATAAAGACCTGGAATTTCTCACCCGCGTGATCGACGAAAAATCCGCGAAGATCCTGGATGCCAACGATAAGATCTGGGAGTATGCCGAGCTGGCGTTCCATGAGACAAAATCGGCTGCCCTGTTAAAATCAATCTTAAAAGAAGAGGGCTTTACCTTGACGGAAGGTGATGCCGGAATCCCGACCTGCTTTACCGGAACCTTCTCCTACGGAACCGGAAAACCTGTGATGGGAATCCTCGGCGAGTACGATGCCCTGTCTTCCCTGAGCCAGAAGGCCGCTGACCCGCACAAGGAACCGTTAAAGGAAGGCGCTCCGGGACATGGCTGCGGTCACTGCGCACTGGGTACCGGCGCTCTCGCAGCTGCCCTGGCTGTCAAGGAATACCTGATCGCCAACAAGAAGGACGGAACCATCATCTACTTCGGCTGCCCGGCTGAAGAAGGCGCAGGTTCCAAGCAGTTCATGGCCCGCGCAGGCATGTTCGACGATGTCGATTTCGTATACTCCTGGCACCCGGCAACAAAGAACGCCGTCGAGTGCAATCACAGCAACGCCATCATGGGCGCAAACTTCTATTTTAAGGGTGTTGCCTCCCATGCAGGCGCAACCCCATACCTCGGAAGAAGTGCCCTGGACGCCGTTGAACTCATGAACGTGGGCTGCAACTACCTGAGAGAGCACATGATCCCGGAAGCGAGGATCCACTACGCTTACATCGATGCCGGCGGAACCGCCCCGAACGTCGTACAGGATCACGCGACGATCCGCTACGAGGTCCGCTCTCCGTGGGTCTACCAGGTAAAAGAGCTCTTCGAGCGCGTAAAAAATGTTGCCCGCGGCGCATCCATCATGACCGATACCACCTTTGAGTGCGAGCTTTCCATGGCGTTCACCGAATATCTTCCAAACAACGCCCTGGCGGCGGTTGCGGACGAGTGTTTACAGGAAGTCGGCGCTCCGAAATGGGATGACGCGGATTTCAGGATGGCAAAGGAATTCTTAAATACCTACCCGGCGACCACCCTGGAAAACATCAAATCCCAGATCATTGAGACTTACGGGGAAGACCGCTTAGAGGAGATTCTTGAAAGGCCGCTGGATTCCGAGATCCACCCGTTCAACCCGGATAAGATCAAGTTGACCGCCGGCTCTACAGATGTGGGTGATGTCGGATACGCCGCCCCGACCTTAAATATCAATATTGCCACCGCATGTGTCGGAAATGTCGGACACTCCTGGCAGATGGTTGCCCAGTCCTGCAGCCCGTTAGCCCACAAGGGACTCCTGACCGCAGCAAAAGTCCTGGCTCTCTCCTGCATCCGCACCATGGACCGCCCGGATGTGATCGAAGCCGCAAAGAAAGAACTCCACAAGAGAAACGGTGGACACTATACCTGCCCGCTGCCGGATTCTGTTGAGCCGCCGTTAGATACATACTAAACCGTCGATTCACGGTTCTCCGCAGACTCCATCTTTCACAATTTGAAACTGCTTTATCTGTAAAATCTTGTCTGCGTGAGTTCAGTCTTTCATACAAAAAACGGATATTTTGTTACAGTTTAGCCATGCGCTGGTTTGAATGAGAAAGTGTGTTGCAAGCTTGCTTGCATAAGCACTTTTTCATCCAAATCAGCATATGGTGGAACCACCAAGCTTCTTGTTTTCATGAATATGAAAACAAGAAGATGTAATGGCTGAACTGTAACGATATTTTTCAGTAAGTTGATCAGGGTACATGTTCGTACCCTGATTTTCTGTTATAATGATAATATTTCAATAGCCTGTTCCTATACGGAACTAACCGGAAAGTATAAGCTCTCGACTTAAAATCCATGCTTTATCAGCCACTCAATACAGTGGTTCTACTGTGTATACAAGGGAGGAATGGAACATGAACATACTGATCGCCGCAGATTCCTTTAAGGGAAGCTGCTCTGCCAGACAAGTGACCGATACCATTGAACGTGCCGCAAAAAATGTAATCCCGGATGTGACCATCACAAAGATTCCTGTCGCTGACGGCGGAGAGGGAACCGTTGATGCCTTGGTTGCTGCCATGAAAGGAACAAAAGTCAGCGTTCCTGCCCATGATCCTTTGGGGCGCCCAATAACCGCCGAGTATGGACTTCTCCCGGACGGCAGCGCCGTGATCGAGACCGCTGCGGCGTCCGGACTTACCTTATTAAAACCTGAGGAGCGGGATGCCCTGCACGCGTCCACCTTTGGAACGGGCGAGCTGATCCGTCACGCCCTGGAACATAGAGTTAAAAAGATCATCTTAGGTCTCGGCGGAAGCGCCACCACCGACGGCGGCGCCGGGCTGGCAGGCGCCCTTGGAATCTCGTTTCTCGATAAGGATGGGAAGGAACTGGAACCAGGCGGTGTCCACTTAAGGGAACTTGCCTCGATCTCCACGGATGGGCTTTTGAGGGAAGCCGCCGGATGCGAGTTTTTGGTTGCCTGCGATGTAAAAAATCATCTCTGCGGATCTCTCGGTGCAGCTGCCGTGTTCGGTCCTCAAAAAGGGGCTGATGAAGAGCAGGTGAAGATTCTTGACACGACGCTCGCTCACTATGCCGCAATATTAAAGGATAAACTCCACTGCGATGCCGCTGACACCGACGGAAGCGGCGCGGCGGGCGGTCTGCTCTGCGGAATTCTTCCGTATTTCCCGGTGACGATCTGCTCGGGAATCGACCTGGTTCTGGATCTCACGGATTTCGATGAGCATGTGAAGCAGGCGGACCTTGTAATTACGGGCGAAGGACGGATCGACTTCCAGTCCGCACTGGGAAAAGTTCCTGTCGGCGTCGCGGAACGCGCAAAAAAAGTCAGGAATGTTCCGGTGGTTGCCATCGCCGGGGCGAAAGGCGACGGATGCGAAACGCTTTATAATTTCGGGATCGATGCGATCTTCGACACGGTTCCGGGCGTCATGTCGTTGGAGGATGTGATGAGTCATGCGGAGGAGAATCTGCTGAATACTGCAGAGAATGTGCTTAGACTGTTTCAGATTGGAAATATTTTCACTTTCTGAGCCTTTTGGCGGATACTCTTCTGTGTTTTATCTGCCCACAATTTTTTCAAAAAAGGAGACGATTATATATGAAGCTTGTAGTTTTAGATGGATATACAGAAAACCCGGGCGATTTAAGCTGGAACGCGTTAAAAGAATTCGGTGACCTCACCGTCTATGACAGAACTTCCTTCACAGAATCACCTCTGATCACTGAACGTATCGGTGATGCCGAGATTATCATCACAAATAAGACCCCGATCTCCCGTGAGACCATCGACAAGTGTCCGCGTATCAAGCTGATCGCGGCTCTCGCCACCGGCTACAATGTCATCGACTATAACTACGCCGCTGAAAAGGGGATTCCTGTCGTGAATGTTCCGACATACGGAACCGCATCTGTCAGCCAGTTCTCCATCGCTCTTCTCCTTGAGATCTGCCATCACATCGGCCACCATGACAAGACTGTCCATGAAGGAAAATGGGCTGAAAACATTGACTGGTGCTACTGGGACTATCCGCTGATCGAGCTGGAGGGAAAGACCATGGGCATCATCGGCTTCGGGCGCATCGGTCAGGCTGAGGGACGCATCGCGAAAGCTCTCGGCATGAACGTCATCGCCTATGACCTCTACCCGAATGAATCCGGCCGCGCGATCGCGGATTACGTTACCCAGGATGAGCTTTTCGCGAAGGCTGACGTGATCTCCCTGCACTGCAATCTGACCCCGGAAAACGCAGGACTCATCAACCGGGAAAATATCGCGAAAATGAAGGACGGCGTGATTCTTCTGAACAATGCCCGCGGGCAGCTTGTCAACGAGGTGGACCTCGTAGAAGCGCTTGCTTCCGGCAAAGTCGCTGCCGCCGGTCTCGATGTCGTTTCCACTGAGCCGATCAAGGCTGACAACCCGCTCTTAAAAGCTCCAAACTGCATCATCACCCCGCATATTTCATGGGCTCCGAAGGAAAGCCGCAGGCGGATCATGGACTGCACTGTGGAGAATATCCGGGCGTTCTTAAACGGAAAACCGGTTCATGTAGTGAACATGAAATAATTTTGACTGGGCATATCAGGCTTTTCAGCGCCACTGTGTCACAGGAAATTATCTGGAATTTCCTGTGACATTTCATTTCAAAAATTCCTGTCGTCATTTGCTATCCAGGAGAAAGGAAATGTTCCGTTCCTTACGATACTGAACTACATTTAAAATTATGAATGAATCGATCCACAAATATTTCCGCGTCGGTGCGCTCCAATGGATGAGTTTTCCCGACAAAGCCTCCCTCATGGAACCGGCTCCATACGCGGCAAAATTCGGCGCCGAGATGCGGATGACCCACAACAATTTCGGTCTTCTCGTAGATCTCTCCCACATCCCGGTCACCCCTGAGACCAGCCAGTTCGTCTTCCACACGCTCCGCCCTTACATCACCCATTTAAAAATACGTTCCATCCCGGTGTGCCAACGGTTCTTTCTAAGCTCTGGATGAAAGAATCGTACCTGCCGTATATGGAACGTATTTTTTCGCTTTCTAGTCATTCTACTTATTTTTTCTTTCTGGATTTTTCGCACGTCAAGTGCATCAATTTGTTAAACACTTGCAATTGTTTATCTATTTTCTTCCTTCTCCGCGCTTCTCACCGTATTCACCATATACCGGATGACTTCCACCGGGTAATCTCCGACCGCAGTCTCCCCTGTCACCATGATTGAAGCAGCGCCATCCATCACAGCATGGAAGATATCATTTACCTCCGCACGGGTCGGGACAGGGCTACGCTCCATGGAGGCCAGCATCTGGGTCACTACCATGAACGGCTTTCCCGCCGCCCGGCACTTCTCGGCGATCTGGCGCTGGACACCCGGAAGGTCCCAGAGATGAACGGCATTTCCAAGGTCACCCCTGGCGATCACGATCTCATCCGCCGCCGGAAGAAGTTTCTCCAGTTTCCGGACGCCATCCATGTTTTCGATCTTCGCGAAGAGCCTGATATCCTCCGCTCCCGCCTCCCGAAGCGCCTCTTTTACGCACTCCAAGTCACTGTGATCTCTCACAAATGGCTGCATGACACCGGTCACGCCCATCTCTTTTGCGATCTTAATGTTTGCAAGGTCAGAATTTGTCAGCGTCGGCGGATAGATCTTCGCGCCCGGAAGAGCCGCGCTCTTTCTGCTCTTTAGGAGACCGCCCCAGAGGACCTTTGCGAAATAACGCTTTTCCTGAGTGTTTTCTCCACCATTCTCGGTCACATTTTCCGCTTTTTCCACAATTTTTAAATGGATCTTCCCATCGTCCAGAAGAACTTCCTGACCCGGAATCAGGTATGGGAAGGTGAGTTCCGGCAGCATGATCTTCGCATACTCTCCAGGTGCTTTCACATGGTCACGTTTATTTTGGGACCGATCAGCGTTTCCAGAACCTTTTCCAAATGTATTTTTCTCAGCTGGTATTTTCTCGATATCTTTATTTTCAGATTTCTGTGCGATTTCTTTTCTATCTGCCCCACTTACTGAGGAATCCTTCACTTTTTCTGGGATTCCGCATATCTCTACAATATCCCCATTCTTCAACGAAACAGGCTCAGAGATGGTTCCAGTTCGCAGTTCCGGTCCCTGAAGGTCCACGAGAAGCTGCGGTTTTACCCCGCATTTTTCTGCTGCGCGCTTCATCTTTCCAATCAGATCCCCTGACTCTGCGAGCGTAACATGGGACAGGTTCAGCCGCATTCCTGTCATTCCCAGTGAAAACATCTCCGCCAGCACCTTCTCGCTTGCGCACGCCGGTCCCAGCGTTCCGTATATATTCACCATCTAAACGTCCTCCTGATCCTTATTCTTCCTCAAGCATATCATAAGGCGGCGGGATTGTCATCCAGTTTCCCGGCGGGAAGAACTTTTCCCGACTTTCCTGGCTACAGAACCTGCCACCGGCAGCTTTTTCCAGATGCATGGCAATATAAAAGGTGCGCCAGACCTTTTTTCTCTGTCCGCCACACCTTCTTTTATCGAAGATCCCATTCTTTATTTATCTTTCAAAAACCTTAAACCTGGATTCTATCCGCAACTTCACATCCGATCGCGACTCTGCACATGTCATTTCCAATGATCATCCAGTCATTGTTCCGTAGGATCACATCGATCGGGTTTCCCTCGCAGAAATCGTGGCGATGAAGAAAATCCATCACCTTCTGGTTTCCGAGCATCCACTTAATTGTATAACGTTCCCCTGATTTTGCCGTTGATAAAGCCTGCATAATAACGCCCCCTGATCCTATGCTTTACAATTGTTTTATCGGATATTATCTGTAAATTTATATGAATTTATTCATTTTGTATCTTCTTTTTACAGAATACTCCTCAAACTATTGGTTAGTCAAGCGTAAAATCAGTTAGGTGCATGTAATCTTTTCGTCTACGGCAAAATCACAAATTCGGTACTGCTAACATAGCATATATTATTTTTGTAACAGAAAAACCCGCAGAACAAAGTTCTGCGGGCATCTTGCGCTTGGACACAAATATCTCACGGAGATACTATATTTATTTTTTCGGTGCAAAGCACCTCGGTATTAGATTCGTTGATTACTCGATGATTGTAGCAACTCTACCGGAACCAACAGTTCTGCCGCCCTCACGGATAGCGAAACGAAGACCCTGCTCCATAGCTACCGGATGGATAAGCTCGATTGTCATCTCAACGTTGTCGCCCGGCATGCACATCTCTGTACCTTCCGGAAGCTCGCAAACGCCTGTAACGTCTGTTGTTCTGAAGTAGAACTGCGGACGATAGTTGTTGAAGAACGGTGTATGACGGCCGCCCTCGTCTTTAGTAAGAACGTAAACCTGAGCTGTGAATTTCTTGTGGCACTTTACAGAACCCGGTTTAACAAGGCACTGTCCTCTCTGGATTTCAGTTCTCTGAACACCACGAAGAAGAGCACCGATGTTATCACCAGCCTGAGCCTGATCAAGAAGTTTACGGAACATCTCGATACCAGTTACAACTGTCTTACGAGTCTCCTCGTGGATACCAACGATCTCAACCTCATCGTTGAGTTTAAGAGTACCACGCTCTACACGGCCTGTAGCAACTGTACCACGACCTGTGATTGTGAATACATCCTCGATCGGCATAAGGAACGGCTTATCTGTGTCACGAACCGGGTCCGGAATGTAGCTGTCAACAGCGTCCATAAGCTCCATAACCTTGTCGCCCCACTCGCCCATCGGATCCTCAAGAGCCTTAAGAGCAGAACCCTGGATGATCGGAGTGTCGTCGCCCGGGAACTCATACTCGTTAAGAAGATCTCTGATCTCCATCTCTACGAGCTCAAGAAGCTCCGGATCGTCAACCATATCGCACTTGTTCATGAATACTACGATGTACGGTACGCCTACCTGACGGGAAAGCAGGATGTGCTCTCTTGTCTGAGCCATAACACCATCAGTAGCAGCTACAACGAGGATAGCACCATCCATCTGAGCAGCACCAGTGATCATGTTCTTTACATAGTCAGCATGGCCTGGGCAGTCAACGTGTGCATAGTGTCTCTTCTCTGTCTCGTACTCAACGTGTGCAGTAGAGATAGTGATTCCACGCTCTCTCTCTTCCGGAGCTTTATCGATGTTCTCGAAATCTGTAGCTGTATTACCTGCAACTCTTGCTGCAAGAACTTTTGTGATTGCTGCTGTTAATGTTGTTTTACCATGGTCAACGTGTCCAATGGTACCAATGTTACAATGCGGTTTGGTTCTGTCAAACTTAGCTTTTGCCATTTTAAAACGTCCTCCTTAATTTTGCGCCCATTGGGCTATCATATTTAACTTAGGCTGAATACTATTATATTCTATTCGAAAAATTTTTTCAAGCCTATTCTTGCTATATGCAAGAGGAAACCGGAAATAATCCCGTGGGATTATTTCGCAGCGCCCTTTCTCTCAGCGATGATCTTCTCCTGAACGCTCTTCGGTACCTGCTCGTATTTCTCGAAGAACATGGAGTAGTTACCACGACCCTGTGTTCTGGAACGAAGGTCTGTGGAGTAGCCGAACATCTCAGCAAGCGGAACATATGCTTTAACCATCTTGCCGCCGCCGATATCTTCCATACCCTCGATACGTCCACGACGTGCGTTAACGTCACCGATAACGTCGCCCATGTACTCCTCAGGCATTGTAACCTCTACCTTCATGATCGGCTCAAGAAGTACCGGGTTACCTTTCGCCATAGCATCCTTGAATGCCATGGAACCAGCGATGTGGAATGCCATCTCGGAAGAGTCGACCTCATGGTAAGATCCATCATATACATCTGCAGCTACGCCGAGTACCGGGAATCCGCCAAGGATACCGGCCTTTGTAGCCTCTTCGATACCTTCGCCGACAGCCGGAATGTATTCCTTCGGAATAGCACCGCCGACAACGGAAGAAGTGAACTTGAATGTTTCTTCGCCGTTCGGATCCATCGGTGTGAAGTGTACTTTACAGTGACCGTACTGTCCACGACCACCAGACTGCTTCGCGTACTTGCTGTCTACGTCAACAGCCTTAGTCATTGTCTCTTTATAAGCAACCTGCGGAGCACCAACGTTAGCCTCTACCTTGAATTCACGAAGGAGACGGTCAACGATGATTTCCAGATGCAGCTCACCCATACCGGAGATGATGGTCTGGCCTGTTTCTGTATCAGTATGAACACGGAATGTCGGGTCCTCTTCAGCAAGCTTTGCAAGAGCCTCGCCCATCTTATCCTGTCCGGCTTTTGTCTTCGGCTCGATTGCGATATCGATAACCGGCTCCGGGAATACCATGGACTCAAGGATTACCGGATGCTGCTCGTCACAAATTGTATCACCAGTTGTTGTGGACTTGAATCCAACTGCAGCGGCGATATCACCGGAGTAAACCTTGTCAAGCTCGTGTCTCTTGTTCGCATGCATCTGAAGGATACGGCCAACACGCTCTTTTTTATCTTTTGTTGCGTTTAATACGTAGGAACCGGAGTTCATTGTTCCGGAGTAAACACGGAAGAATGCAAGTTTACCTACGAACGGGTCTGTCATGATCTTGAATGCAAGTGCGGAGAACGGCTCATCATCGGAAGAATGACGAACTACTTCGTTGCCCTCAAGGTCAACGCCCTTGATCGGCGGGATGTCAAGCGGAGACGGCATGTACTCGATGATCGCATCAAGGAGCTTCTGTACGCCTTTGTTTCTGTATGCTGTACCGCAGCATACCGGAATTGCCTGACACTCGCAGGTTGCTTTACGAAGAACCTTCTTCATCGCATCAACGGTCGGCTCCTCACCCTCAAGATACTGCATCATGAGGTCATCATCGAGCTCGCAGATCTTCTCAACGAGTTCGCTGTGGTAAAGCTCTGCATCATCTGCCATATCTTCCGGAATGTCTGTTACGGAGATATCATCGCCCTTATCATCATTGTAGATGTAAGCCTTCATCTCGAAGAGGTCGATGATTCCCTTGAACTCGTCTTCCTTACCGATCGGGAGCTGGATGCAGATCGCGTTCTTGCCAAGTCTTGTACGGATCTGATCTACACAGCCGTAGAAGTTTGCACCAAGGATATCCATCTTGTTGATGAATGCCATTCTCGGTACGTTGTAGGTATCAGCCTGACGCCATACGTTCTCGGACTGCGGCTCTACACCACCCTTTGCACAGAAAACGCCAACAGCGCCATCAAGTACACGGAGGGAACGCTCAACCTCAACAGTGAAGTCTACGTGGCCTGGTGTATCGATGATGTTGATACGGTGCTCAAGTGCGCCAGCCTTCGGCTTTGTCTTTTCCTGAAGTGTCCAGTGACAAGTCGTAGCTGCGGATGTGATCGTGATACCTCTCTCCTGCTCCTGCTCCATCCAGTCCATGGTAGCTGTACCTTCGTGAGTATCACCGATCTTATAGTTAATACCAGTATAATAAAGGATACGCTCTGTCGTTGTTGTCTTACCAGCATCGATATGAGCCATGATTCCGATATTTCTGGTTCTCTCTAACGGATATTCTCTTCCAGCCAAGGATTTTTCCTCCTATTAGAATCTGTAGTGAGCAAATGCCTTATTAGCCTCAGCCATCTTATGCATTTCCTCTTTCTTCTTTACAGATGCGCCAGTGTTGTTAGCTGCATCCATAATCTCGTTTGCAAGTCTCTCTACCTGGGTCTTCTCGCTTCTCTTACGGGAATAGAGAGTGATCCAGCGAAGGCCTAATGCCTGTCTTCTCTCCGGCTTAACCTCGATCGGTACCTGGTATGTTGCACCACCGATACGTTTTGCCTTAACCTCGAGAACCGGCATGATGTTGTTCATAGCCTCTTCAAATACTTCTACAGCGTCCTTACCGGTCTTCTCAGCGACCTCTTCGAAAGCGCCGTAAACAATTTTCTGAGCAACGCCCCTCTTACCATCAAGCATGATGTTGTTGATCAGCTTGGTTACAACTTTGTTGCTGTAAAGCGGGTCTGCTAATACGTCTCTTTTCTGAGTATGTCCTTTACGTGGCACGTTACTTCCCTCCTTAATTATAAAAATTATATCATCGGTACTCACATGTTTCCATAAAATGTGTTCGCGCGCGGTTTTCTATCTATCTCCTGCAACCACAGGTCAAATACCACCGGCACTAATATGCGTTGTACGCATTCACTTTATTCCTGTTAGTGATCCCTATGCGGTTGTTCAAGTTTCTATCGACCGCCACTTAAGACGGGAAACTCGAACTCCGCTTCGCTACGTTTGAGTAGCAATAATTGCTTCGCAATTATTTTTTATCTTTCGGTCTCTTTGCGCCGTACTTGGAGCGAGCCTGTCTTCTGTTGGCAACGCCTGCAGTATCAAGAGTACCTCTGATGATGTGGTATCTGGTACCCGGAAGGTCCTTAACACGACCACCACGGATCAGAACAACGGAGTGCTCCTGAAGGTTATGTCCCTCACCCGGGATATAGCTTGTTACTTCAATACCGTTGGAAAGACGTACTCTGGCAATCTTTCTAAGAGCGGAGTTCGGCTTCTTAGGAGTTGCAGTCTTAACAGCTGTGCACACACCTCTCTTCTGCGGAGCAGATGTATCTGTGGCTTTCTTATGAAGGGAATTGTATCCTTTCTGGAGTGCCGGAGCTGTAGATTTCTTTACAGATGTCTCTCTACCTTTTCTTACTAACTGGTTAAATGTTGGCATTCTTTTCACCTCCTGTGATATTGACTGTTGGTTGCTGCTTATCAGCCTTTATGCGCACAAAAAACGGGACGTACCCGATGCACGCCCCATTATTATATACAGAGTTTTTCTGCATGTCAAGGAGAAACCTTAAATTTTCTTTGAAAATACGGCGTTTTTCGACTATGACACGCCTGGGTGAGTTGTCTCAAATTCTTCTCTTGTGATTTTGACAGGTTTGGCCTGTTTTTCTCCTTCCGGGAGACTACTCTCCAAGACAGAACATGTCCACGGTCACATCGGCGAGAAGATTTCCCTTTTCATCCGTCACTTCGCTGCGTACGATGGTGATGGATCTGCCGCGGCGGATCAGGATGCCTTTTGCATAGACCGTTCCTTCCGATACGTTCCGGATAAAGTTTATATGGGCGCTCTGGGTCACATATTTTCTTCCGTCGGCTCTGGCCGTGAGGCCTGTTACCACATCTGCCAGAGCATAGAGCATTCCGCCATGGACCATGCCCATCAGGTTTGTCACGCCGTGAGTGATCTTCATACTGATCTCACTGCATTCCGGGGAGATCTTTTCAATCTTCATATTGGTATATCCCATAAATGGATTGTGTTTTACATACTCGTCCGGGTCGAGGACGTTCCATGTTTCTTTCATGACTTTTTCCTCCTTCTGCGTTCCGGCAGTGTCAATAATCCCATCGCACAGCCGGTCCGGAATAGATTTTTGCCCGCAACTGCAAAGGTACTGAACTGTTACAAGCACTGTATATTTTCAGACAGGATTTTACCATACCGGAAATTTTCATGCAAGACCCCCGATGCGATTTAGTCCACATCCGATACACATTCTGGAACGATACCGCTCCCGGGCTGAACCGTTACAAATCTCTTTCGATCCTGAGGGAGACCGCATCTGCGGTCTCCTCTTTTAATCTATCCTTCGTTAGGGATTGGGTGCCAGAAGTCCAGCCGTTCTCAGATTTGCAAGTAATTCATTAAACTGATTCACCACGTTCTCCGAGTCTGTGGCATTTGCCACCGGAGCGGCCGCTGTCACTGTCCCTGCGGGACCTGTCGGACCGGTTGGCCCCTGTGGACCCATCGCACCTGTCGCTCCCACTGCTCCTGCCGGACCCATCGGGCCCATCGGACCTGTCGCTCCCACTGCTCCTGCCGGACCCATCGGACCCATCGGACCTGTCGCTCCCACTGCTCCTGCCGGACCCATCGGGCCCATCGGACCTGTCACCCCCGGCGCTCCTGCCGGACCCATCGGGCCCATCGGGCCTGTCGCTCCCGGCGCTCCGTCAAATCCCGGAAACCCCTGTGGACCTCTCGGCCCTTCAGGCCCCGGGCATCCCTGAGGGCCTCTCGGACCCTGCGGTCCCCGGCAGCAGCAGGTTCCGTGTCTCCAGCCATATCCCCAGCCGCTTCCGCAATTTCCGCCACAGCCGCCTCTTCTGTTTCCTCCGCAGCCACAATTTCCACCGCAGCCACCTCTTCCATCTCCGCCACAGCCCTGCGTTCCGTCCCAGCGGTCTCTTCCATCTCCGCCACAGCAACAGTTCCCATCCCAGTGTCCTCTCTCGTCTCCGCCCCGGCAGCTCTCTGCTCTGCAGTCCTCGTTCTCCCAGAAATCATATCCACAATTACGCATGATCAATTCCCCTTTCAGCATATTTTCCTGGCGGACATCCCATACAGGTTGTTCGCTTACTATAATCTATGCTGCCCGTCCGAAACTGCTACTTCTGCGATTTTTTGTCCAAAACTCCGGCTGTCACCTCTCTGTCTCCGTTCAATTTGCTGCGCTTTTCTTTTCTCAAAATATTTCCTGTTTAACTGGCATGTCTCCGTCCCCGGCCGGCACCTCTCCGCCAGTTCATTATACCGTTCCGCCGTTTTCCATTCCCCCAGCCTGTCATAGCAGACACATATCTGCAGATATGGAACATATCCCCGGCACTCCGGCATCACAAAACCGTCCTCCCCGGTCCACCTTCCGGTCTGAACTGCCTGCCCGTACCAGAAAATTGCGTCGCGATAGCGCCCGGCCGAAAAGAACCACCATCCGAGATCACAGCAAAGCTCCGGCTTCGGGATCCCCTCAGAAAGTCCGGAAAGCAGAAACTTTAGTGCCCGGTCCCGGTCCCCGATCCGGTACATACAGTACGCCCCATGCCTGCAGGCATCCACCCGGTCTTCCCGCCAGCCATCCGGCAGTTCCAGATATTCCGAAAATACAGAAACAGCATCCCGATACCTTCTGTGGTAATATAATTCCTTTCCGTAATAATACTGATCCCGCGGAGATAGTTTCCCCTTCTCCCGGAGCATCTGCTCAAATATCCGAAGATTCCTGTCCGGATCCCCTATCCCCACTTTCCGGTGCTCGATCATGATATCTTCCCGCACTACTTTCCCAAAGGGTTCCACCGCCTCATGGATGCGCCCTTTCCACACTGCTTTTCCGCACCGTCTTAAAAGGCGTTCTCTATAAAAGAAAAATGACGGTGCGCCATCCCCGTCATATCCAACCGCGTATTTCATCATCACTACATCCGGCCGTTCCATATCCAGCCGTCTTTTCAGATCCATCAGTTTTCTCCACTCTTCCTGCCTTATCACATCATCTGCATCCAGCCAGAACAGGTAATCCCCCGTTCCCCTGGAAAAAGCAAAATTTCTCGCCGCTGCAAAGTCATCCTTCCATTTAAAATCATAAACCTTGTCCGTAAAAGAAAATGCGATCTCCTTCGTCCGGTCCGTAGATCCCGTGTCCACAATTATGATCTCATCCGCAAATCCCTGCACGCAGGCCAGGCATCTTCCGAGGACCTTTTCCTCATTGCGCACGATCATGCATAGGCTGATGGATACCATAATCTCTCCCTCTTTGTCCTGTTTCTTCTATCTTAATATATGAGAGATGCTCCAATCTGCTATTCTCCCAGACGCAGTAACGGGCAGATCTCATTACAGTTGAAACTCCATTTCTGCAAAGCCTGCCGCTTCCATCTGTGAACAGGGATTTCCTGTGGCACAAAAAGGCGCTGATCTGCCATGACCTCTCAGCCATACGCAAACCAGCGCCCATTTACACTTCACTTTTTAACGAGCCAGACCGGTTCCGATTCTACTGCCCCTATTCCGCATCTGCCACATAAGCCACAGCAATATCTTCGTAGCCATCTGTAGATGGGATCTCAAAATAAACTTCCTTGCCCGGATTCTTATATGTCATATTGATATCCATCTTATAGTTCATCTCATCAGCTTCGGATGTTGTATGATCTGTGACACTCATTCCGTAGTCCATAAACATCTTCATAGCCTCGCAATAGCCATCTTTGTTGACCGTCATCTCGCCGTTCGACTCATTGATCTTCATGTCCAGAGTGACCCCAAGCTCCTCGTAGGTCTCTGCGGTCGCGCTGGTAACTGCGGTCAGGATCTCGTTGATCTTCTGGTCATCAATAGTAAATGCAAGTTTCCTTGTGTCACCGCTTGTATACATTCTCAAGCCTTTGACAACATCCGTATCCAGATCCATGTTGATCTGTGTGGCCTGAGCTTTCGCAGCTTCCAGATCCATGGCCTGCCTGTACTTGATGCCCATAGTGTTCACATACATGTATCCGTCTGTGTAGAACATATCGATCGGCACTGCGGTTCCAAGCGTATCCGCGGTACCCTTGCATACAAACTGCATGTCTCCGTTCGCGTCCTCTTTCATCATCAGCTTCATATTCATGGACATATCAATATTCTGTCCGAGATAAGACATGGTGATCGTATAGTCCACATCGATATTCGCGCTCGGGAGAGACTCGCTAAGCTGCTGTGCTTCCTCATAGACCTTCAGCGCCTCCGGATCGTTCTCCGCGACAGCGGTCGGAACTGCCTTTACCTGGGTAACACCATTTACGCTCCAGGCACCATTTTTGTCGATCTCATATCCGTCCGCATGACCCGTATTTGTCTGCGCATATCCGGCATTCATCTGCAGATAACCGGAATTTCCAAAATAATAGCACTGTGCCCAGCCATCATGATCACCATCGATCCAGTCCCAGCCGTTCCGGCAGTAGGAACCGTCATCGTTCTCATACCACCTGCCGTTCATATCCTCGTGCCATTCTCCCGCGAATGCTGGGAAGGACAGTGCCATTGCTAACGGCATCGCTGCAGTAAGGATCATTTTCCACTTTTTCATAAGAGAGACCTCCTTAAAATTCAACAACCGCGTCGGTCATCTGCACAAGTTTCCAGATGCCGGAGCGCCTGTTCTGTCACCCATCTGCCCACATACTTCCGTGAGTTCCATATCTCAAGTATAGCAGTTCAACCATGCAATCGCAAACCCTTTTTCCTGTAGACTTCTTACGTTTTCTTTAACTGCAAAAATCCGGCAAAGCGCTTCTGCACACTCTGCCGGATTCAATCTTTTTTCTTTATTCCAGATATGACTGCTCTGCCTGTATGACTGCGTAATAATCATCCCATTTCTCTGAGATCAGTTTCTCGATCCCCTGTTTTACCTCTTCGTTCGTTTTCCCATACTGGAATGGGACCACCGCATCGAAGATCAGGTTCGTATGGGTTGGACCCTGGATCATGCGGAAATCATGGATGGTGACGCCCGGAAAATGTTCGTTGATCATGTCAACAACTTCCTTTTTTGTCTCATTGATCGCCTCGTTATTCACCACGATCGGATCCATGTGGATCACGGCCTCACAGCCAAGTTTTTCCTTCAATTCTTTCTCGATCCGATCGATCACATCGTGGATCTCGAAGATATCGCAATCCCCGGACACTTCCCCGTGAAGGGAGATCATGCGTCTCCCCGGGCCGTAATCGTGGACCACTAGATCATGGATCCCAAGGATCTCAGGATGAGCCATAACGATCGTCCTGATCTCATTTACAAATTCTCTGGAAGGCGGTTCTCCGAGAAGCGGATTCAGGGTATCCTTCGCCGCGCCAAATCCTGCATACAATACAAAGCATGCCACAAGGCAGCCACACCATCCATCGATACTAATGCCTGTCACATGGGCCACAGCCATGGAGATCAGAACCGCCGTTGTCGCGATGGAATCGCTCATACTGTCCATAGCCGTCGCTTTCATTGTCTCCGACTGGATCTTTTTGCCGACTGTCCGATTGTAAAAGCACATGTATCCCTTTACACAGATGGAGACCACAAGGATCCCCACCGCCAGAGCGCCTGTCTCCACCGGCTCCGGATGAAAGATCTTCTCTATGGAAGTTTTGAAAAGCTCGATTCCCATGAGAATGATGACCATGGAAACTCCAAATCCGGAGACATACTCGATGCGCCCGTGTCCAAAGGGGTGATCCGCGTCAGCCTTCATGCCGGAAAATTTAAATCCCACAAGAGATATAAAGGATGATCCTGCATCTGACAGGTTATTGAATGCATCCGCCGTAATAGCGATGGATCCACTGATCACACCCGCCAGATATTTTCCGGCAAACAGAAATACATTGAGCGCGATGCCCACAATACTGCAGAGCATGCCGTAGGCACGGCGCACATCGCTGTTCCCGAATTGATCTCTGTTTTTAATAAATAAGCCGGACAGTATCGTAATCATGTAAAACACCTCCATCGGTCCGCACACTTGCCGCGCCAAGCCAAAAATCAAGAAATTGTAATTCAGGTCTTCTCACATTCAGCACAGAAAGCCCATCGGCTCGCCGAATCGTTACAAGTTGCTTTCTTCTAACCATCTGTATACTCAAACAGCGAGGAAAAACATGATCTTTCATGTTCTCCTCGCTGTTCTTATATGCCTCAGCATACGGAAAAGTTCCTGTTTCCAGAAAGCTTTCCGATATATTTATTTGTCAAAATACCGATCACTCATCGACATCCTGTGTATCATCCTCGTTGAGAATGATCTTATCTGCTTCCTCAAGCGGAGCATCCGTCTCCTCCTGCGGTTCTTCAGCAACCGGTGCTTCCTGCTCCGGCTTCTTCTCCTCGATCTCGCCTGTGCTGAGCTTGATATTGCGGTAACGCTTCATTCCGGTACCAGCCGGGATCAGCTTACCGATAATAACATTCTCTTTCAGACCGATCAGGTGATCGACCTTACCGTTGATCGCAGCCTCAGTAAGAACCTTTGTGGTCTCCTGGAAGGATGCGGCAGATAAGAAGGAATCGGTCGCAAGGGATGCCTTTGTGATACCGAGCATGACCTGTTTGCCCTCTGCCGGCTGTTTGCCTGCAGCGATGAGCTCCTCGTTCATCTCGTTGAAATCAAGAACATCCATGGATACGCCCGGAAGAACGTCGGAATCGCCGCTCTCCTCGACACGGATCTTCTTTAACATCTGACGCACGATCATCTCGATATGCTTATCGTTGATCTCTACACCCTGTAAGCGGTAAACGCGCTGCACCTCACGGATCATGTAATCCTGTACGGCACGAACGCCCTTAACCTTTAACAGGTCGTGCGGGTTGATGCTACCCTCTGTAAGAACGTCGCCGGCCTCGAGAACCTGTCCGTCCGCAACTTTGATTCTGGAACCATAGGGGATCAGATAAGTCTTGGAGTTTCCTGTCTCCTGGTCCGTAACGATGATCTCACGTTTTTTCTTTGTATCTTTAATTGTAACAACACCACCGAATTCAGCGATGATCGCAAGTCCCTTCGGGCGTCTGGCCTCGAAAAGCTCCTCGACACGGGGAAGACCCTGTGTGATATCGCCGCCGGCAACACCGCCGGAGTGGAATGTACGCATGGTCAGCTGTGTACCAGGCTCACCGATGGACTGTGCGGCAATGATACCAACAGCCTCTCCGACCTGTACCGGCTGGCCTGTCGCCATGTTTGCGCCGTAGCACTTGGAGCAGACACCGATATGGCACTTACATGTCAGGACTGTACGGATCTTAACAGTATTTCTGCCGAGCTTCTCAAGAACCTTGATAACGGCTGCGGCACGTTTCGGTGTACACATATGGTTAGCCTTAACAACAACTTCTCCGGTATCCGGATCTGTGATCGTCTCAGCGATATATCTGCCTGTCAATCTCTCCTGCAGCGTCTCGATGGTCTCTTTACCGTCCGTAAAGCCCTCGATCTCCATGTACGGGATCGTTCCCTTGCTTTCACAGCAGTCTGTCTCACGGATGATAAGGTCCTGGGATACGTCAACAAGACGTCTTGTCAGGTAACCGGAGTCGGCTGTACGAAGAGCGGTATCGGACATACCTTTTCTCGCACCATGTGCGGAGATGAAGTACTCAAGTACGTCAAGACCTTCACGGAAGTTGGACTTGATCGGGAGTTCGATCGTGTGACCGGTCGTATCCGCCATGAGTCCTCGCATACCGGCAAGCTGCTTGATCTGCTTATCGGAACCACGGGCTCCGGAGTCCGCCATCATGAAGATGTTGTTGTATTTATCAAGACCTGTCAGAAGGTCATGTGTCAACTGGTCATCGGTTGCTTTCCATACATCGATAACTTCTTTGTAACGCTCTTCCTCTGTGATAAGACCACGGCGGAAGTTCTTAGCGATACGGTCAACGGTAGCTTCTGCGTCTGCAAGGAGCTGCTTCTTTGTTGCCGGGACAGTCATATCGGAAATAGATACGGTCATAGCTGCTCTTGTGGAGTACTTGTAACCGATCGCCTTGATATCGTCCAGGGTGATCGCTGTCTGGATCGCTCCGTGTGTATTGATGACTTTCTCGAGGATCTGCTTTAACTGTTTCTTCTTTACGAGGAAATCGATCTCCGGCTTTAACTCGTTGCCCGGGATCGTTCTGTCTACAAATCCAAGATCCTGCGGGATGATCTCGTTGAAGAGGATACGTCCGACAGTTGTATCAACGATACCAGTCATTGTTCTTCCATCCGGAAGAGTCTTTGTCACACGGACTTTGATTCTTGCGTGAAGAGTAACGGCACCGTTCTCATATGCAAGAAGTGCTTCGTTCGGGCTCTTAAAGAACATTCCCTCGCCCTTTGCGCCCGGTCTCTCCTGTGTCAGATAATAGATACCGAGGACCATATCCTGGGAAGGAACGGCTACCGGACCACCATCGGACGGTTTTAACAGGTTGTTCGGGGAGAGGAGAAGGAAACGGCACTCTGCCTGAGCTTCCATGGTAAGCGGAAGGTGGACCGCCATCTGGTCTCCATCGAAGTCCGCGTTGAATGCGGTACAAACAAGCGGATGAAGCTTGATCGCCTTACCTTCTACAAGGATCGGCTCGAACGCCTGAATACCAAGACGGTGAAGAGTAGGAGCACGGTTTAACATAACCGGATGCTCTTTGATCACATCCTCAAGCACATCCCAGACCTCTGTCTGGAGACGCTCAACCATCTTCTTCGCGTTCTTGATGTTGTGCGCGGTTCCGTTAGCAACGAGTTCCTTCATAACAAACGGTTTAAAGAGCTCGATCGCCATCTCCTTCGGAAGACCGCACTGATAGATCTTAAGTTCCGGTCCAACGACGATAACAGAACGTCCGGAATAGTCAACTCGTTTACCGAGAAGGTTCTGACGGAAACGTCCCTGTTTACCCTTTAACATATCGGAAAGGGACTTTAACGCACGGTTTCCAGGGCCTGTAACCGGTCTTCCGCGTCTGCCGTTATCGATCAGGGCATCAACGGCCTCCTGAAGCATTCTCTTCTCGTTGCGGACGATAATATCCGGAGCACCGAGCTCAAGAAGTCTTGCAAGACGGTTGTTACGGTTGATGATTCTTCTGTATAAGTCGTTTAAGTCGGATGTCGCGAAACGTCCGCCGTCAAGCTGAACCATCGGACGGATATCCGGCGGGATAACCGGAATCACATTCATGATCATCCACTCCGGTCTGTTTCCGGAGCTGCGGAATGCATCTACGACCTCAAGGCGTTTGATGATTCTCGCTCTCTTCTGGCCGGATGCCTCCTGAAGAGCTTTTCTAAGCTCTTCGGAGTCCTTATCCAGATCGATATTCTTTAAAAGTTCCTGAACAGCCTCAGCACCCATTCCCACACGGAATGTGCCGTAGCCATACTTTTCAACAGCATCGCGGTACTCTTTCTCAGAAAGGACCTGCTTTAACTGAAGACCGGTGTTTCCGGCATCCAGAACGATATAGGAAGCGAAGTACAGGACTTTCTCGAGGACTCTCGGAGAGATATCCAGGATCAGGCCCATACGGCTCGGAATACCTTTAAAATACCAGATATGGGATACCGGAGCGGCAAGCGCGATGTGTCCGATACGTTCACGGCGGACGCTGGATTTTGTTACCTCAACGCCGCAGCGGTCACAGATAACACCTTTATATCTGATTTTTTTGTATTTACCACAATGACACTCCCAGTCCTTGGTCGGTCCAAAGATTCTCTCACAGTACAGACCGTCTTTCTCCGGCTTTAAGGTTCTGTAGTTGATGGTCTCCGGTTTCTTAACCTCACCATGGGACCATTCCAGAATCTTTTCCGAAGAGGCAAGTCCGATACGGATCGCGTCAAATGTCATCGGCTGATAAGTTTCATTTGTCTCAGGCATGAACGGTACTCCCTTCTAATTATTTGTCGTCATCCTCGGTATAATCGTCATCGACATAGTCGTCTTTGGCACCGTCGTTTGTATAGTCATCTTCTTCCACATTAACGAGCTCGTCGCCCTTGAATTCCTGTTTCTGGAATCCATAGTCGGATAAGTCTTCCTTATCGTTGTAGCGGCGGTCTCCCTCGATGATGGAACGAAGGTCATAGTTGGTATCGGAGTAGTCGATGTTCTCAGACATATCGACCTCTTCACCGTTGTCACGCAGCACTCTTACGTCCAGTCCGAGAGACTGTAACTCTTTTAAGAGTACCTTGAAGGACTCCGGAATACCCGGCTCCGGAATGTTCTCGCCCTTGATGATCGCCTCGTAGGTCTTTACACGTCCTACAACATCATCGGACTTCACAGTCAGGATCTCCTGAAGGGTGTAAGCCGCACCGTAAGCCTCAAGAGCCCAAACCTCCATCTCACCGAAACGCTGTCCGCCGAACTGTGCTTTACCACCTAACGGCTGCTGTGTTACCAGTGCGTATGGACCTGTGGAACGGGCATGGATCTTATCATCAACCAGGTGATGCAGCTTCAGGTAGTGCATGTGTCCGATCGTAGTCGGACCATCGAAGTATTCACCTGTACGTCCGTCGCGGAGCTGTACTTTACCGGTACGGCTGATCGGAACGCCTTTCCAGAGAGCACGATGGTCAAGGTGCTCGCCGAGGTATTCCATCGCATCCGGACGAAGGATATCCTTATACTTCTCCTGGAATGCATCCCATTCCATATTTACATAATCATTTGCAAGCTCCAGTGTATCCTGGATATCGTTCTCGTCCGCGCCATCGAATACCGGTGTGGAAACGTTAAAGCCGAGTGCCTTTGCAGCAAGGCTTAAGTGGATCTCGAGGACCTGTCCGATGTTCATTCGGGACGGCACGCCTAACGGGTTTAATACGATATCGAGCGGACGGCCATTCGGAAGGAACGGCATATCCTCTACCGGAAGTACACGGGAGACAACACCCTTGTTACCATGACGGCCGGCCATCTTATCACCGACAGAGATCTTACGTTTCTGTGCGATGTAGATGCGGACTGTCTCGTTTACGCCAGGAGCAAGCTCGTCGCCGTTCTCTCTTGTGAAGAGTTTCGCGTCGATGATGGTTCCGTATGCGCCGTGCGGTACCTTTAAGGATGTATCGCGGACCTCTCTTGCCTTCTCACCGAAGATTGCGCGGAGAAGTCTTTCTTCTGCAGTCAGCTCGGTCTCTCCCTTCGGAGTTACCTTTCCGACTAAGATATCACCGGCACGTACCTCAGCGCCGATGCGGATGATTCCTCTCTCATCCAGGTCTTTTAATGCGTCCTCACCAACACCCGGAACATCTCTTGTGATCTCTTCCGGTCCTAACTTGGTGTCACGGGATTCGCATTCATATTCTTCAATATGAACAGATGTATATACATCGTTCATAACGAGTTTTTCGCTTAAGAGAACCGCATCCTCGTAGTTGTAACCTTCCCAGGTCATGAATCCGATCAGCGGGTTCTTACCAAGTGCGATCTCTCCATCCTTTGTGGACGGTCCGTCTGCGATAACCTCGCCCTTCTCTACATGGTCTCCCTTGTAAACGATCGGCTTCTGGTTATAGCTGTTGGACTGGTTGCTTCGTGAGAATTTGATCAGGCGGTAAACATCGCGGTTTCCGTCAGAATCTCTCTTGATCACGATCTCATTGGACGCGGAGCGCTCAACAACGCCAGCATTCTTTGCAACAACGCAGACACCGGAGTCAACGGCAGCCTTGCCCTCGATGCCGGTACCAACGACCGGAGCTTCTGTGGAAAGAAGCGGTACTGCCTGACGCTGCATGTTGGATCCCATCAGGGCACGGTTCGCGTCATCGTTCTGTAAGAACGGGATCATGGATGTAGCGACAGAGAATACCATTCTCGGGGATACGTCCATTAAATCGATCTGTCTCTTCTGGAAGGAGGAAGTCTCCTCACGGAAACGACCGGATACGTTGTTGTGGATGAAGTGGCCTTCCTCATCGAGCGGCTCGTTCGCCTGTGCTACGATGTAGTTATCCTCTTCGTCCGCGGTCATATAAACGACTTCATCGGTAACACGCGGGTTTGCCGGGTCAGTCTTATCTACGACACGGTACGGAGCCTCAACGAAACCGTACTGGTTTACCTTTGCATAGCTCGCAAGGGAGTTGATCAGACCGATGTTCGGTCCCTCAGGAGTCTCGACCGGACACATACGGCCATAGTGGGTGTAGTGTACATCTCGAACCTCGAATCCCGCACGTTCTCTGGACAGACCGCCCGGTCCTAACGCGGAGAGACGTCTCTTATGCGTAAGCTCGGATAACGGGTTGTTCTGGTCCATGAACTGGGATAACTGGGAGCTTCCGAAGAACTCCTTCACTGCTGCGGTTACCGGTTTGATATTGATCAAGGACTGCGGAGTGATTCCGTCGATGTCCTGTGTCGTCATTCTTTCGCGTACCACACGCTCCATTCTGGAGAGACCGATGCGGTACTGGTTCTGAAGCAGCTCGCCGACTGCACGGATACGACGGTTTCCAAGATGATCGATATCATCCTTTACGCCGATGCCGTACTCAAGGTGCATATTGTAGTTGATGGAAGCAAGGATATCTTCCTTCGTGATGCACTTCGGAACGAGCTCGTGGATGTTGCGGTGGAGCTCTGCTTTTAACGCTTCCTCGTCATCCCCTGCTTTTTCCAGAATCTCTTTTAATACCGGGTAGTATACTAATTCCGTAATACCTACTTCTTCCGGATTAAATGTTACGTATGCGGAAAGGTCTACCATGAGGTTGGAGAGAACCTTCTCTACGCGTTCCTCAGTCTGGATCCATACGTACGGGATCGCTGCATTCTGGATCGCGATCGCCTGGTCCTTTGTGATTGCCTTTCCTGCTTCAGCAAGGATCTCACCTGTAGATGTATCGACGATATCCTCGGACGGAATCTGTCCTACGATACGGTTCTTCATGTGGAGCTTCTTGTTGAATTTATATCTGCCGACCTTCGCGAGATCATATCTTCTCGGGTCGAAGAACATACCATTTAACAGGCTCTCAGCGCTGTCAACGGACAGCGGCTCGCCCGGACGGATCTTCTTATATAATTCAAGGAGACCATCCTGATAGTTGTCGGATGTATCTTTTCCAAAGCTTGCGAGAAGCTTCGGCTCTTCACCGAAGAGATCGATGATCTCGGCGTTTGTTCCATATCCGAGCGCACGAATCAGGACTGTAACCGGGACCTTTCTCGTACGGTCTACACGGACATAGAACACGTCGTTGGAATCGGTCTCATACTCTAACCATGCTCCACGGTTCGGGATCACGGTACAGGAGTATAATTCCTTACCGATCTTATCATGATCGATTCCATAATATATACCTGGGGAACGTACCAACTGGCTGACGATAACACGCTCGGCACCGTTAATAACGAAGGAGCCGGTATCTGTCATTAACGGCAGATCGCCCATGAAAATCTCATGTTCATTGATTTCATCTTTATCTTTGTTGCAGAGTCTCACCTTAACCTTTAAAGGTGCCGCGTAAGTCGCATCACGCTCTTTGCACTCTTCGATCGTATATTTGATGTCATCTTTGCACAGCGTGAAGTCTACAAACTCCAGGCTCAGATGTCCAGCAAAGTCAGCGATCGGAGAGATATCGTCAAAGACCTCTTTCAGGCCCTCGTCGAGGAACCACTGATAAGAATCCTTCTGGATCTCGATCAGGTTCGGCATCTCAAGAACTTCTTTCTGTCTTGAGAAGCTCATTCTTACGCTCTTGCCGGCCGGCACCGGACGCATTCTGCTTTTCTCCATTTGACGTTTCACCCCTGTTTTCTTTCTCTATAATCAATAGCCAATTTTGGGCATACTGGTACCATATGCACATGATACCACAATAGTGCACATTTCATACTATCATGGGTTTGTCAATCTGTCAAGCACTTTTTTACAAGGTTTTCCTGGACGTTGTTCACGTAAATAAAAGATGTGCTGCAGAATCTTTCAGATGATCCTGCAGCACATCTTTTATCAGTCTATATAATTTTTACCATTCTACTCTACGCTTGTGTAATACCCCGGCGCATACATCTGGATCGAATAAAAATCATCCCCTGACGGGCTTTCTTTACTTGCAAAAATCTCCGGTCCATAAGCTGTGGTAAATCCGTTGACACTGTCATCTGTCTTACTAACGATCATATCCTCGGTATTGATCAGTTCCTGATATACCTCCTGTCCGCTTAGATCCGTATCCAGATAGCCGAATTCCTGAAATGCAGCTTCCAGCACGTCCACGATCTGGTAAAAGGCCTCCTCATTGCTGCTGTAGGCACCGATCCCATGGAGATCGTCCGTTGCCGTGTCAGCGTAGATGGTAATGCTTCCCACATACTCCCCGTCACGACTCAGATAATAGGCCTGATCTGTGTTGTACCAGCTCATATCGTCCGAAGCATAGTTGTAGCTGTATGTGTCCTCCATCGACCACTCAGAAAATCCGTACTGCGGCAGGAGCCGGTCCAGGGCGGCCGTCACATCCGCAAGCTGGGCGTCATAGTGACCGTAGTTTGTACAGTTTGTTCCGATGGCCCGCACCTCCTCGTCGGAGAGCTCGCCCTCTCCAAGGACCCCCACGGCATTGGAATCTGCAGAGGACCAGAGATCGCCGCTGGACGAGTCGAAGATGTTCTCGATCCCGTAGATCGATTCCCTGATCGCATGGGTGATAAGAAACAGCAGGTTTCCGCCGACGGAAAATACCAGCCAGATGATCACGACGATCAGAATGCTGGTAAACGGCTTCTTCCGTCCCCGCTCGGAGTTTACGCGGTCCATGATGTTCTTCGCGGACTGGCTGCTGTAAGTTCCACTCTGGCAGGTATCTGCCTGGCTGCGGTACTGTTCAAGCTGGCTCTTCATACGTTCGAACGCATTCCGCTGTCCCGTCATCCGGTTTCCCATATTCTGGAATGGATCCGCTGTCTTCTTCTCCCGATTTGTCTTTTTCTTTCCGCCCTGTATTCTGGTTGATGTCCCATTCCCTTTAAATATGCCCGCGTACGAATCTGTACCGGACGTGCTGCTTCCAGGGTATTCGCTTCCGCCATCATGGTACAGGCAGTCTGACTCATGGCGAGGATGCCTCTCATTTAAGTAGTAATCCACATCCTGTACATATGGATGCCACACGATCCTTTTGCATCCGCTGCAGTATAGACCCGATGTCATTTTCTGGTCGCAGTATGGACAATATTTCTGTTTCATCCGTTGTTCCTCCTGTCGGTATTCCTCTTTTCAGGTCATTTTAATTTTGTATTTTAAGCCCAACAGCTAAATTTCCACTCTCATTTTAACATAGGTTTCCGGTATACACAATCGAGATTTTACATCGTCAGCCCGATGCCTGATTCTTGTTACAGTACACGGGCACTCCTTGCCCGCGCACTGTAACAGGATTTTGCCGATGCTTCGCATTCCGAATCGGCAAAATCCACTACCACCACTGTATTGTACGGAATTTTCAGTTCAGAAAATTCCTACCCATGAAAAGTAACTGATTCTTTTCCCAAAACAAAAAAAGACTCAGAGCAGCCACTTTGCATGGTCTCTGAGTCTTCTCACACTGATATACTGCTTTTACCGGTTCAGGATCTCCATAAATTCTTCTCCTGTGATCGTCTCCTTCTCGAGAAGATATCCGGCAAGTTCGTTTAATTTTGCTGCATGGTCTCTTAAGATTCCCATTGCCTTCTCGTACTGTGCCTTCACGGTAGCGATCACCTCGTCATCGATGGCTTTCGCTGTCTCCGGTGAGCATGCGAGGGAGGTGTCTCCGCCAAGGTACTGGTTCGTCACGGTCTCAAGGGCAACCATACCGAACTGGTCGCTCATACCGTAGCGGGTCACCATAGCGCGGGCAAGCTTTGTGGCCTGTTCGATATCGTTGGAGGCACCGGTCGTGATAGAGTGGAACATAAATTCCTCCGCCGCACGGCCGCCGGTCAGGGTTGCGATCTTGTTAAGTGCCTCCTCCTTGCTCATAAGAAGGCGCTCGCCATCCTCCACCTGCATCGTATAGCCGAGAGCACCCGATGTTCTCGGAATAATTGTGATCTTGTGGACCGGAGCGGAATTGCTCTGGCACGCTGCAACGAGGGCATGACCGATCTCGTGATAAGCGACGATCCGGCGTTCATTTTCCGATACGGACGCATTCTTCTTCTGATAACCGGCGATAACAGTCTCAACGCTCTCCTCCAGGTCAGCCTGGGATACAACGCGGCGTCCCATGCGGACGGCACGGAGCGCGCCCTCGTTGATAATGTTCGCAAGCTCGGCACCGCTGGCTCCGACAGTCGCTCTCGCGATGGCGTTAAAGTCAACGGACTCATCCATCTTGACATCTTTTCCATGTACCCGCAGGATCGCCTCACGGCCTTTGAGATCCGGGAGTTCCACCGGAATTCTTCTGTCGAAACGGCCCGGTCTCAAAAGAGCCTTATCGAGGGTCTCTGGACGGTTTGTGGCCGCCAGGATCACAACACCCTTTCGTCCGTCGAATCCGTCCATCTCTGTAAGAAGCTGGTTTAAGGTCTGCTCACGCTCATCGTTTCCACCCATGCCGCTTCCGTCACGCTTTTTACCGATGGTATCGATCTCATCGATAAAGACGATACACGGCGCTTTCTCATTTGCCTGCTTGAAGAGGTCCCGGACCTTCGCGGCACCCATGCCGACGAACATCTCAACAAACTCAGAGCCGGAGATTGAGAAGAACGGAACATGCGCCTCACCGGCAACAGCCTTTGCAAGTAATGTTTTACCTGTTCCTGGAGGGCCTACGAGGAGCGCGCCCTTCGGAAGTGTGGCACCGATATCGGAATATTTTTTCGGATCATGAAGGAAATCAACGATCTCCTTTAAGGCGTCCTTCGCCTCCTCCTCACCTGCGACATCCGCGAATGTAACACCGGTCTCACTCTCCGCGTAGATCTTTGCATTCGATTTTCCAAATGTCATCGCGTTTCCGCCCATGCGCTTCGCCATGCTGCGGCTTAAGATCTGTCCAAGTCCGATCATGATCATGAATGGAAGGATCCAGTTTGTGAAGACTGCCATGATAGCGGATTCCTTCCGCGGGATCACCTTGTCGAAGGTCACTCCCTTACTGTATAACCGTTCTGTCAGATCCGGATCATCCCAGAGACCTGTCTTGTAGATCTGCTGTTTCCCATTGCTGTCTTTTGTGATGAATACGATCTCGCCGTTCGTGTCATCTTTTTCCACCTGTGCGACCTGTCCGTTGTCCACCATGGTCAGGAACTCGTTGTAGCCGACTTCCTTTACCTGGCTTTTCAGTGCGGACGGGAATACGAGTCCATTTAACAGGACCGTCATGACCAGAATTATGATCATATAATAGAAAAATCCCTTAAATGAATTGAGATCATTCGGGTTCGGCTTTTTTCCGCCGTCTTTTGTACCCATACGTCTGCCTCCTTGATTTTCATTTTTCTGCAGAGCTTTTCATCGCATCCGAGCCTCTGCTGTTACTTTTTCTGCCTTTTACATGCTTTGTTTTCTGAAGATCTGCGTGAGATGACACCCTGTCATTTCGTGTGATATTTATCCTATATCAGGAAACATTGAAAGTCAATGGAATTTATGGAAGTTTCTGAAATGTTATATTTTTTTTAGAAATTACCATTTTTCTTTCTGCCCGGCAGAGTTTGCAGGTTTCCAAACTTTTTTTATTGTTCTTCTTGACAAACAATCCTTTTCGTACTATGATACCCATAACCAAACAAGAAAAACCGTTGAGAAAGAGGAGTACATTTTCGATCGTGTTTTCACAGAGAGCTGCAGGCGGTGGGATTGCAGTATTGCACTGGAAATGGAATGGACTTTCGAGGGCAGTCCTGAATTTTAGTATGGACTGACGGCTACCGCAGTCGTTAAGAGAGCGGCGTATATGTTGGTATACGAAAAAAGCGGACCGAAAGGTCAAATTGAGTGGCACCGCGGATATGAAATTCGTCTCAAGCATCAGATTTTAAATCGATATCTGATGCTTGGGATTTTTTTTTACAAAAATAAGTGCTCTGCACCGTACAACATCCCGATCCCCAAAAACCTTCGCTCCACACCTCCAACAACTACTCGGCAAAACGGCGGTCGCCGCAACAGGACCTGCCGCAGCTGCAAAACATCTTTATCAAAAGTAGAAGAGGAGAACAAAATTATGAAAAAATCCATCAAAGCAATCATCGCAGCAACCTTCACCGCAGCACTCCTTGCAGGCTGCTCTTCTAACACAGCTTCCACCACAACAGCTGCTGAGACAACGACAGCCACAGCAACAGAAGCTGCCGCAGAGACAACAACGGCTGAATCCGCAGACGCAGCAGATACAGCTCTTGCAGACGGTTCCTACACCATCGGCATCAACCAATTCGCAGTCCACGGCTCTCTCGACAACTGCCGCGAAGGCTTCCTTGAGGGGCTTGCAGAGAACGGTATCGTTGAAGGAAAGAACCTTACCGTATTAGAAGAGAACGCACAGGCTGACCCAGGGTTAGCAGCACAGATCAGCACAAACTTCGCCGGACAGAAGGTGGATCTCATCTGCGCGATCGCAACACCGAGCGCCCAGAGTGCATACAGCGTCGGCAGAAAGAACGACATCCCGGTCATCTATACAGCCGTTACGGATCCGGTTGCAGCCGAGCTCGCAAACGCTGACGGAACTCCGGTTGGCGAAGTGACAGGTACCAGCGACAAGCTTCCGGTCGAGCAGCAGCTCGAAATGATCCGCGCGATCCTTCCGGATGCGAAAAAGATCGGAATCATGTATACAACAAGCGAAGTAAACTCCGCTTCCACTCTGGCTGAGTACAAGGAAAAAGCCGCTGACTACGGTTTCGAGATCGTTGAATCTGGCGTTTCCTCCACAGCAGACATTCCACTCGCTGCTGACAGCCTCTTAGAGCAGGTCGACTGCTTAAACAACTTAACAGATAACACCGTCGTTGCCTCCCTTCCGCTGATCCTTTCCAAGGCAAATGCGAAAAACATCCCGGTATTCGGAAGTGAGATCGAGCAGGTCAAGATTGGCTGCCTCGCTGCTATGGGACTTGACTATGTAGATCTCGGAAAGCAGACAGGACGCATGGCTGCAGAAGTTTTAAAGGGCGAGAAGAAAGCAAGTGAACTGAACTTCGAGGTGATCGAGACTGCTGCTTTCTACGGAAACTCCAAAGTCGCTGAGGATCTTGGAATCACTTTCCCGGAGGATCTTGCTTCCAACGCAAAAGAGTTATTCACTGAGATCACACAGTAGTTCAACAAATTTCATCCACTTTTAATAAGGAAGTCGGATGATCGGCAACATAAACCATCATGGTCCGGCAAAGCGATTTTCCGCTTCTGCCGGACTTTGCAGCAACATGTAATTGCGGGATTTTCCCCAGTTACTGATTTTCGGAGGATATCATGGCAATCTTATTAGGAATCTTTGAGGAAGGGCTGATCTACGCGATCATGGCCCTGGGCGTCTACATCACCTACAAGATCCTGGACTTCCCGGATCTGTCGGTTGACGGAACTTTCCCTCTGGGCGCAGCGCTGACCGCGGGACTGATCGTAAAAGGAGTTTCCCCAGTGTGGGCACTTCCGCTCTCCTTCTTTGCGGGTGTTCTCGCCGGATGCGTGACCGGTGTCATTCATGTAAAATGTAAGGTCCGCGACCTGTTTTCCGGTATCATTGTCATGACAGCTCTCTACTCCATAAACTTAAGGATCGCCGGAATGAAGGCAAACCTTCCGTTCCTGTCCCAGGATACGATCTTTGACAACGAGTGGACCAGAAACAGTCTTCCGGCATCCGTAAGACCGTACATCGTTGTGATCATTCTGGCTGTGATCGCCCTGATCTGCAAGTTCGTTCTCGACTGGTACTTAAATACGAGATCCGGCTATCTTCTCCGGGCAGCCGGTGACAATGATGCTCTCGTTACATCCCTGGCAGAAGACAAAGGCCGGGTGAAGATCATCGGCCTTGCGATCGCCAACGGATTCGCCGCTCTTGCAGGCGGAGTGCTCGCCCAGAAGCAGGCGTTCTTCGACATCTCGATCGGAACCGGAACCATGGTCTTCGGTCTCGCAAGCGTGATTCTCGGAACACAGCTGTTCCACCGCTTCGGAAAGCTGAAGGCAACCACCGCAGTTATCGCGGGTGCGATCCTCTATAAAGCGTGTGTCGCTTTCGTTATTTCCATGCGGATCGTAAAGGCGACCGACCTGAAACTTATCACTGCGGCAATTCTTCTTCTGATCCTGATCGTCAGTGATTCCATGAAGAGAAAGGGGGCACACCATGCTTGAGTTAAAAAACATCAGTAAATATTACAACGCAGGCACTGTAAATGAAATGTGCCTCTTTAACGATTTCAACCTCAGCATCGATGACGGCGAGTTTGTTTCCGTTGTCGGCAGCAACGGATCCGGTAAAACTTCCATGTTGAATCTGATCTGCGGCAGCATTCCGGTGGATTCCGGCACCATCGTCATGGGCGGAACCGATATCACAAAAATGCCGGAGTACAAGCGCCAGCGCCGCATCGGCCGCGTCTACCAGCACCCGGCGATGGGAACCTGTCCGAATATGACGATCCTCGAGAATATGGCTCTCGCGGACAATAAGGGAAAGCCGTTCAATCTTCTCCCCGGAACAAATAAGGCCCGCATTGACTTCTACCGCGACCAGTTGAAAATCCTCGGTCTCGGTCTTGAAGATAAGATGGGGGTAAAAGTCGGTGTTCTCTCCGGTGGACAGCGTCAGGCAATGGCTCTTTTAATGTCAACCATGACTCCCATCGAATTTCTGATCCTTGATGAGCACACGGCCGCCCTTGACCCGAAGACGGCAGATATTATTATGGAACTGACCGGAAAGATCGTTGCGGAAAAGCACCTGACGACCATTATGGTCACACATAATCTCCGGTTCGCTGTAGAGTACGGAAACCGTCTTCTGATGATGCATCAGGGGCATGCGGTCATGGATAAGAAAGGCGAGGAAAAGGCGAACACGAAGGTGGATGATATCCTTGACATGTTTAACGCGATCAGTATTGAGTGCGGCAACTAGTCCGCGTATTGTCTGAATTGATCTTGCAAATTTATGTAACAGGGAATTTCTCGGAATTTCCTGTTACATAAAAAAGAGCTGTATGCGGCCGGAACTGGAATGACCAGTTTTCGGGGCATATGGCTCTTTTCGTTTTTGGGGGTATTGACTCATTGAGTCGAATCGCTCACTCGCAAACACGCGCTTCGCGCTCTATTGTCTGCTTCGCAGACAGTTTGCTCGTTAGCGGCGCAGGAAAAACAAATGTCGCCGGAGGCGCCGCTTGTTTTTCCTCTGCGCTCGCTATATCTTTATTTTCGTCCACTTTCCACTCTTAAATCTCCAGTTCGTCAGGCACACTCTCACGATCTGGTCGCACACGATTCCGAGCCAGATACCGACAACTCCAATCTCCAGTACATAGCAGAACAGGTACGCACAGGACGGGCGGACGATGGTGATGCTGAGGGTCGAAGCACAGGTGGTGAACACCACATCTCCCGCACCCCTGAGGCAACCCATGTAAATGACCTGGGAGATCTGCAGGAGTACGATCACAGTCATGACCTGCATGATCCGGGCACCCATGGCGATAATATCTTCCTCAACAAAGTACAGGTGAAAATACCAGTTTCCTAACGTCAGGTACAGGATCGACAATACGATGGAGATCATGTTTCCGATCCTCTGGCAGATTGTTCCGTACATGACCGCCAGATCCGGGCGCTTCTCCCCGAGACTCCGCCCGCAGAGCGCAACGGCAGCCACCTGCATGCCGTCGCCGAAGGAGAATGACAGGTTCATGACATTCATGGCCACCTGGTGCGCCGCGTAGGCCGAGGTTCCTAGTCTCGCCGCCATGATCGATACAAGAAGGAAACCGGTCCGCATGAACACCTGCTCGATGAAAACGCTGGAGGCGATCTTTGCCATATTCTTTGCCGGTTCCAGGGTGATGCGGACGCGCTCTTTTATAATGTAGGGAATGCTGACAAAATTGTCTTTCGGGATCAGGGAGCAGATGCTCATAATGCAGGCAACGATGGTTCCAAAGACGGTAGCCAGCGCCGCGCCCGCGATTCCCATAGCCGGGAAGCCGAGATGTCCCTGGATCAGGAGATAATTTCCGATCATGTTGACCACATTGGAGGTCACGTTGGTTCGCATGGCGATCTTCGTGTTTCCGGCACCGCGCTGGGAGGCGTTGATGGCCATGGAGATGATATTGAAGATCATGCCGCCCATGATGATCCGGAAATACAGGACCGCGCTCTCCTGAGTGTCCTCGTTGGCACCGCAGAAGCGGATGATCGGTTCCGCAAAAACCACCGCCGCTATGCTGATCAAAATTCCGACAACGACTGTGAAGATCAGCGCCATCAGGAGAACCTGGTTCGCGCCGATCCGGTCTTTCTCACCGCGACGTCTCGCCACCAGGGCAGATACGGATACATTCATGGCGATAAAGATACACAAGCCGATGAATTTCGGCTGCGTTGTCAGACCTACTGCCGCCACCGCGTATGCGCCGATGGAGCTCACCATCAGCGAGTCCACCATGCCCGCCAGGGCAATAAAAAAGGACTCCATCACCGCGGGCCAAGCCATCTGGAATGCGATCTGGTATCCTTGTTTTCCTCCACCCATAAATTTCTGAAGTCTCGTCTTTTCGTTTTCCGGCATTCTCATCACTCCTGTATGTCTGCTTTTGGCATCTTTAAAATATTTTTCGGTGTGTTGCTCTGATTCTTATTAGATTTATTATACAATACGGTGAATGTAAAATCAAAGTAAAAATTAGTAACTGTGAAGGTACCGAATTTCTAACACTGAGGGCGTAAACAGTAACGGTACCGAACAGTTACAATAAATATAGTTTTATGGTAACTATTCAGTACCTTCATAGTTACGTGCAAAAATCCATTCCAGATCAGCTTCGCTGATGGGATTTTTGCCTTCCAGCCTATGTTTTCTTACGGTCAGCGCAGCAAGTGCGCAGACCTACTGAACAGTTACGTTTTATGTAATCTTGCTTCATCAGCACTTTTATCGTACAATTATTATGTTGTCCAACCGATACCCGGCAACGGGAGGAGGTGAGTCTTTTGAATTTGATACTTTCATTTCTTGTCTCCTGTGCGGCTGGTGTAGCCTGCCACTACATCATCAAATGGTTAGATGGAGGCAAGTAGGGCAACACTAGCCTGGTGGTTTCTTATCCACCATAAAAAATAAGAAGAACCCCTCAGTATTCGCGGTACTGAGGGGTTCATTCTTTTTGTCCTTTGAATCTGATACTTTCTTTGCCTAACGGCATTATATCATATGTGTTTTTTATTTGCAATATCCCAACACACGTTTAAAGCTGTATTTTTATATGCAGTGTTACTGTACACGCATGCGTGTACAGTAACGTGATTTTGCCGATGCTTCGCATTCCAAATCGGCAAAATCTGCTACCAGAAGTGTATCGTACGGAATTTTCAGTTCAGAAAATTCCTACCCGTGTACAGTAACTATGCAGTTACTGTTCCTCCTTGCGCAAACAGTAACTGATTTTGCCGATGCTTCGCATTCCAGATCGGCAAAATTTACTGCCACCACTGTATTGTACGGAATTTTCAGTTCAGAAAATTTCTGCCTGTGTCCAGTAACTATCTGCTGCCTGCACCATTATTCTCAACTTCTGGAAAATCCCAGTGTCTTCTCCAGATCCTTCTTAAACGTCAGCACATCTGTGGAAAGCTCCGCGATCCGGGCATCAGTCATGCGGCTTACAGGGGCGGAGATGCTGAGGGCATAGACCGGTTCCTTGTGGTAGTCCGGGATGCTGACCGCAATACAGCGTACACCTTCCTCGTTCTCCTCATCGTCCATCGCGAATCCGGCTTCCCGAACCCCGCGGATCCGATCCATGAGATCTGACAGACTCGTCACTGTATACGGTGTCAGGGAGGTGATCTCAGAACTGTTCCAGATATCTTCGATCTCAGGATCCGGCAATTCCGCAAGCAGCGCTTTGCCGACACCGGAGCAGTATAACGGGATCCGGCTCCCAACTCTCGACACCATGCGGATCGAGCTGACTGTGGACTCCACTTTATCGATATACACGGCCTCCGTTCCCTCTCTGCGGACCAGATGTACCGTCTCTCCCGTCTGCTCCGAGAGCTTCTTCAGAGACGGATGGATCAGGGACGCCATATTCGTCTGTTCCAGGATCTTACTTCCGATTTCCAGAAATTTTAAGGACAGCGCATATTTTAAGGATTCCTCATCCTGACGGATATAGCCCATGTACTGGAGCGATGTCACGAGGCGGTGCGTCGTGCTCTTATGAAATCCAAGCTCAGCGCTCAGATCCATGATCCCCATAGGACCATTTTCCGCCAGACGCTCGATCACCTGGAACAGGCGCTCCGCAACCTGGATCGGATTTTTTCCTGTTTCTTCCATTCTGCTTGTTCTCCTATCTAACCCGGCAGATCATTCCTGCCAGCCGGGTATTCGCGCAGATATAACTGCAGCTTCCTGCGCAATTTCTTAATTTATGCCTGTTTGGCAAATCTGCGGATTGCCGTGCAGTCCACTGCCGATCATATAAACCGTGTCTTCTTCGTCATTTCCACGAACTCTCTGTTCGTCCTTGTGCGGGCAAACATATCCAGGATCTTCTCCACAGATTCTTCTGCCTTCATGGAGTTTGTCGCCTTGCGGACGATATCCACAGCTTCCGCTTCCTCGCTCGTAAGCAGGAGGTCGTCGCGTCTTGTGCCGGACTTTAAGATATCGATGGCCGGGAAGATCCTCTTCTCGGAAAGTTTTCTGTCGAGTACAAGTTCCATGTTGCCGGTACCCTTAAATTCCTCGTAGATCACGTCATCCATACGGCTTCCGGTATCGACGAGGGCTGTTGCGAGGATCGTTAAGCTTCCGCCCTCTCTCATGTTTCTCGCTGCACCGAAGAATCGCTTCGGCATGTGGAGAGCCGCCGGATCAAGACCGCCGGAAAGTGTGCGTCCGCTAGGCGGAACAACGAGGTTGTAGGCTCTCGCCAGTCTCGTAATACTATCCAGAAGGATCATCACGTCGCGTCCATGCTCTACAAGACGTCGCGCGCGCTCGATCACCATCTCAGAAACGCGTTTGTGGCGCTCCGGGAGCTCGTCGAAGGTGGAATAGATGACTTCCACGTTCGGTCCCACAACGGATTCCTTGATATCTGTGACTTCCTCCGGACGCTCGTCAATCAGGAGGATGATCATATGCATGTCCGGATAGTTTGTCGTCACGGCTTTTGCCACCTGTTTTAACAGGGTCGTCTTACCTGCCTTCGGCGGGGACACGATAAGACCACGCTGTCCTTTACCGATGGGGGCGAGAAGATCCATGACTCTCATGGCCGTCGTATTTTTTCCGCCTCTGACTTCCAGATTCAATCTCTGGTTCGGGAAGATCGGGGTCAGGTCCTCAAAGTTCGGGCGGCGTTCCACGACACTTGTCGGGTAGCCGTTGATCGTCTTCACATAGAGGAGTGCCGCAAATTTCTCTGTTGCGGATTTCACTCTGCGGCTTCCGCGGATGATATCACCGGTCTTCATATTGAAGCGGCGGATCTGGGACGGAGCTACATAGACGTCGTTGTCGCCCGGGAGGAAGTTCTCGCAGCGGATAAATCCGAAACCATCCGGCATAACTTCCAGGATTCCGTTTGCCTCGATGCCGCTGTCAAGGTCCTGGAGGTCGTTCTTCGGGTCCGCAGTGTAGCTCTGAGTTCCCTGGTTTCTTGTCTGGTAACCTGCCTGGTAGGTTCTTGTGCTCTCCTGGATGCCCTGGGCGTCCTGGACACTGTTCTGGCTCTGGCGGTCCTGATAGGAAGTGCCCTGTGTCTGTGCATCCTGGCCTGCGGACTGGCTGTTCTGTCTGTCCTGATAACTGCCGCTCTGACGGTCCTGATAGCTGCCCTGACGGTCCTGGTAATTATTCTGGCGTTCTCTGTAGTTATTCTGGCGGCTCTGGTATCCGCCCTGGCGGTCATTTCTCATCTGGCGCTCGCCGCGGTCCTGACGATCAGATCTCTCATAGCGTTCGGTTCTCTCCTGACGTCCTGTATGTTCCTGACGTCCTGTATGTTCCTGACGGTCTGCACGCTCTGATGCCGCAGACGCCCTCTCCGGTGCCGCGCTTTCCGTTCTCGCGCTTCCAAAACCGTTTCCAGAAGCTGCTGCTTCTACAGCTGTCCCCTGTGCCGGCACTGCTGTACTTTCTCTATTTTCACTGTTTCCCGCCGCTGCCTTTTGGCTGTCGGCGCTCTCCGCTGTCTCGCAGAGACGGTCAATTAATTCTGCTTTTCGTAAGCCGCTGATATTCTTGATTCCCTGGCTCTTTGCCAGCTCTTTTAACTGAGTCAGCGGTAATGTCGCTAATTTTTCACGCATAATGGATACTCCTTCATTCTTATTCCGGTTTTATCGTCTCGTTGGGAATCATAAAAGATTGTAACAGCCTCTCCGTCCCCGGACCGGCTGCCTTTGAACCATTAGATTTGAAACTCTTCTCCGATGGGATCACCGCAATTACGCAGTATCGGAGGATCAGTATATCTCATTATAACGCACACATTATAAAAAAGAAAGAGGGAATTTTACAGATTTGGAATACGAAGCATCTGCACAGTTCCCTCTTTCTTTATTGTCTGCAGCATCTACAGCTTAATTGTCTTACCGCGTATACAGCGCTCAGGCAGCTCAGCGAATTATTTCACAAAATTCCTTATTCTGTCTCCCCGGCTTCTCTCTTGATAAACTCCATATGCTCCCGGATCTTCTTCTCATACCCGTTCTCCGACGGCTCATAGAACCGCATTCCCTCCATTCCGTCCGGCAGGTACTGCTGGGTGACATAGTGGTTCGGGTAGTCGTGGGCATACTTGTAGCCGAGACCATGTCCAAGCTTTTCAGCGCCCTTGTAGTGCCTGTCCTGAAGATGGGCAGGTACCGGCATGGTCCGCGTATCCGCCACGGTCTTCATCGCTTTTGCGATCCCCATGTATGCCGCGTTGCTCTTCGGCGCGGTGGCGACATAAGCTGCCGCCTGGGAGAGGATGATCTGGCTCTCCGGCATGCCGATCCGCTCAACGGCCTGGGCCGCGCTCACCGCCACCACCAGGGCGTTCGGGTCCGCGTTCCCCACGTCCTCCGACGCACAGATCATGATCCGTCGGGCAATAAATTTCACGTCCTCGCCGGCATACAGCATCCGCGCCAGGTAGTAGACCGCAGCGTCCGGGTCAGAACCACGCATGCTCTTAATGAACGCGGAGATCGTATCGTAGTGGTTGTCCCCGTCATGGTCATAGCGCACCACCCGTTTCTGGATACATTCCGCCGCCACATCGATCGTGATATGGATCTTTCCGTCATCGGATTTATCTGTCGTCAGGATTCCCAGCTCCACTGCGTTCAACGCCGCTCTTGCGTCGCCGTTCGCCACATCCGCCAGGAAATCCGCCGCCTCGTCGGTAATATCGGCGCCGTAGGTTCCCATTCCTTTTTCCGTATCATAAACCGCCCGCATCACAAGTTCCCGGATATCCTGCTTTTCCAGCGGTTTTAACTCAAAGATCCTGGATCTTGACAGCAGGGCGTTGTTCACCTCAAAGTACGGATTCTCCGTTGTCGCGCCGATCAGGGTGATCGTTCCATCCTCAACAAACGGAAGCAGATAGTCCTGCTGGGACTTATTAAAGCGATGGATCTCGTCCACGAAGAGGATCGTCTTCTGCCCGTACATACCGATGGAATCCTTGGCGTTCTTTACGATCTCTTCCATATCTTTTTTCCCGGCTACAGTCGCATTGATCTGCTCGAACCGGGCACTTGTCGTATTTGCGATCACTTTCGCCAGAGTCGTCTTTCCCGTTCCCGGCGGGCCGTAAAAGATCACGGATCCAAGCTTATCCGCCTTGATCGCACGGTAGAGGAGCTTGTCCTTCCCGATAATATGTTTCTGCCCGACCACCTCGTCCAGAGTCGTCGGACGCATCCTGGATGCTAACGGCGACTCCTTTTCCATCGTGTTCGCTCTCATATAGTCAAATAAATCCATGGCAGCTGCCTTTCTGCGTTTTGCAGCGCTCCGTTTCCGCATGAAATATCACCCATCTGCGCGCTGCATCCATTACCGCTCTTTTTGCAGGTCTTAATCGACCATCAGTTCGTCTACTGTAACAAAAGTATACCCTTTCGCTGTCAGGTTGTCAATGATTCGGAACGCCGCTTCCACAGAGGTTTTGAACTCGTCATGCATCAGGATAATGTCCCCGTCCTCCGTATCTTTCACCACTTTTGCGGTGACTTTCTCCGTATTTTTCAACCGCCAGTCGATGGAGTCCACATCCCAGAATACGGGAATCATGTCCACAGCCTCCTCCAGCTTCGCATTCCAGCTCCCATATGGCGGACGGACATACTCCGGCCAGTCCCCGGTTACTGCCCGGATCTTCTCCCGTGTGTCACAGAGTTCTTTCGCTGCGTCGGAAAGCTTCTCTTTTGTGAGGTCTTTGTGGGTCAGGCAGTGAACACCAATGAGATGTCCGTCCTTTGCCATCTGCTTTACGAGATCTTCATTTCCGTCGATGCATTCGCCCACGAGGAAAAAGGTCACGCGGATTCCGCGTTCCCTGAGGCCGTCTAAGAGCGGCTTTGTGTATTTGGGATTCGGGCCGTCATCAAAGGTGAGTGCCGTATACTTTTTTGCGATGTCTTCCTGCTGGCCGTACAGATCTGATACAGCCTTTTCCGATCGTCCGGCTCCGCTGTGATCATGTCCCGAAACCTCAGTGGTCATCCCTTCGCCCGGCACAGGGATTCTTCCCGTATCGACCGGTTTTCCCTCGTGCGTATCAAATATTTCCCCTCTTCCCTTCCACATCCGCACTGCCCCCCAAGCCAGGATCATATCCACGATCAGGATCACAATAAAAATAAAAACTTTCTGTTTGAATTTCATACGCTCCTCCAGCTGCATGTATTACCGATACGTAACTGTTCGGTACTCACAGTTACGCGCAAAAATCCATTCCAAATCGGCTGTGCCGATAGGATTTTTGCCTTCTATTCTAAGTTTTCTTACGGTCAGCGCAGTAAATGCGCAGACCTACTGAACAGTTACATCGATACAATATATGCGGCCGCCCCACACTTTACCGCTCTGTTTTCTCCCTCAAAAAAGACAAAGCCCCTGAAACAGCTGTATTGGGGATAAGCTGCTTCAGGGGCTCTGCCTGCTCAATATGTACCATAATATTTCCCTTTTCAGGGAAATCCACACCGGGAACATGAATTTTTTCGCCGTGGCGAGACAGCGGGCCTCCCGGCCTTCCATTTTCCTGGCAGGCATCCAATCTGCCAGAAAACCGGTCTCTATCACATCCACCACGATGTGATTCTGCAACGATCCGGCGTCTTCATAGCTGCATGATCTCGTAACTGTTCAGTACCGCTATCATTGCATGTTTTCTATAACAAGGAGTGAAATACATCTGTCTCAAGTGGGTGGACTCGGGATCCCTGTGAGTGGATCCCTGGTCCGGAAAAGGATGGGTATTTATAACTAAAAGTTTGTTTTCCTTCCTTTTTGTTTGGTGTCTTCATTATATGCCATACTATATGGAATGTCAATAGTTATTTCAAACTTTTTGTTTGCATTAATGTTATTTTGTTGACAAACAGTTTGTCATATGCTATTCTGGACTTACATCGAAGCCTGCAGAGGCATTTCTTTATACCTCTGTTTTGTTATTTTTTTCACATAGCGTATATACGGCGAACACCCCGGGGGAGATGTCCGTTTTTGACGCTTATCTTATGGGGGTACATTTATGGAAATTTCCCAGTATCTTGACTTTGACTTTCTGATCCGTTTTCTCGAGGGACTCCAGAAATTTTTAGGCGAAAACAGTGAGATCCTGATCCACGATTATCGGAAAGGATACGATCACACCATCGTTTACGCCTTAAACCCGGCGGTCAGTGGCCGTGCGGTTGGCGGTTCACCGAAGGGCGGAATGATCACGCAGCTCGGAAAAGATATCGAGCCGATGAAAGACAGCATCCAGACCTTCTCCAATGGACCGAAAGACCGTTTCTATAAATCTTTCACCACACTGATCCCGGACGAAAACGGAAAGATCGTTGGCTCTGTCTGTGTGAATCTGGACGTCTCGGATCTCCTGAATGCGCAGCGTGCGCTGGGTGCTTTTGTTCAGTACCCGATGACCCATCACGCGCCGACAAATGATATCGATGCCCTGGCCACAAAAAATGTGGATGACATTCTTAAGTACTACATGAAACAGGCGGAGCTTCTGGTCGGAAAACCGATGGGACTGATGAACAAGGAGGAAAAGATCCGCGCATTGGACTACCTCGACCAGAAGGGTGTCTTCAAAATTTCCAAGACCAGCGTTCTTCTCTGCGAGACGCTTCAGGTATCAAAATATACGCTCTACAACTACCTTGAGGAAGCACGGAGCGGACGCGGGGATAATGGCAGCGAAGAATAGCTCGCTTCTCATAAAAAACCGGAGTACAGGCATCTTGATATACTTGTACTCCGGTTTACATTTCTCGCAACTGTTCAGTACCTGCATAGCTGCGAACAAAAAGCCCATTCTATTAGAGCTGTTTCTGTGCCACCTCAATAACACATTCATGTTTCTTAGTCACTCTGTCATAATTAATTCCAACCAATAGCAGATTTCCCTGATAATCTTTTAAAGCACTTCCATAATTCTTTTCTTTGATCTGGTTCAGCGCACCGGCTGCGCTTTTATCCCACTTCAGTTCAATCACCACCGCCGGTTTATCCAGATGCGTCTTGCGCGGAATCATACATATATCAGCAAAACCTTTTCCTGAAGGTAATTCGCGGATCATCGTATAGTATTCCCGTGCAAAATAGAATGCAAGATTGACCGTGCAACTGAGCGAATTCTCGTCATTATATTGAAGAGTTCATTGTACTGATCACATTTACATACTCCTGTGAAACCTCTTTGTTTGGTATCGCTGCAGTTTCTCTGATACTGTCATAGGTTAAATATCCAAGATGAACCAGTAATGTCAGAATATCATCTTTTGTCGCAAATGTGGTCATATCATTGCTGAAGGTTCCAATATTGATTGATACCGACTCACCTGCAAACATTCTCACCACTGAATCCTGCAGACCATCCATATCCATTTGGATATAAATCTTCAGAGCTTCATATGTTTCTGTCTGATTCCAATAAGTACCGAATTTGTGCCGCAGCATGGCTTCAACAACAGACTTTGGACTGTACATGGAGTAATATCTGTCACCCGATTGATGATGAGCAATCAGATCATATCCATCATACCACTGTTTTGCCTCATCGAAACTCATTTGATACTTTTTACACAGGTCCGATACTTCCTGCTCTGTAAATCCAAAATATTCTGCCATATCACCAGGATCTGTCATGGAATACTCAGTAAACATGTTAAGTGCCGAATGGGATCCATATTTTTTTATAGGCAGAATTCCTGTCATATAAGCCAGAGCAACATAATCCTTGTCCTTAAGCCACGCGCGAAGAAAATCCAGATATTTTTTCTGCGCATTCTGATCCTGCTGATACTCCCAGAAAAGGCAGTCCCACTCATCGATCAGAATCACAAAAGAACGCTTTGTTTTCGCATAGATATCTTTCATCACCTGAATCAGATTATTTTCATCCCGGAACCGAATATCTCCAAAATGTTCCACAAGATCAAACATCAGGTATTTCTGCAGCATGGCCAGCATATCATCCATGTCGTGGGTCATGCTGAGAAACTCCTGAATATTGACTTTGATGACATCATATTGGTTCAGATGAACATGGTAAGAAGCTGCCCCGCTGATTTTTAGAGACGCAAACAAGCTGGAGGAATCCTCTCCCCGGTCATAATACGCAGCCAGCATATCTGCTGCCATTGACTTTCCAAAACGCCTTGGCCGACTAACACACAGGAACTTCTGCCGGGTATTCAGAACCGCATTTGTCTTCTCGATCAGTCCTGTTTTATCCATATAAATTTCCGAGTTTAAACTTTCCTGAAATCCTTTGCTTCCCGGATTCAGATAGCTTCCCATGTGACTCCCTCCCTGCGAAATACATTTATATTTACTCTTATTATACCTGATTCTGATTGAGATCACAAGAACCGTCCGCCTTTATGCCTTATGAAACCCCTTCCGATAACAGAGTGTCCTGATCACGAGCTACCGATGATCAGCCGAACGTCTGCCAGACCGGCAGGTTCAATTTTCTGTCAGATCGTCACATCCTCCAGCACCTTCAGCTGATCCAGCCCCGCGCTTCCACCTGAGATCAGGAAGCAGACCTTCTCATCCTTTTTCACCTTCGCAAGTCCCTGTAAGACCGCACCGACGGTGATGGCGGAGGACGGCTCGCAGAAGATCTTTCCCTCTGTCAGGAGCAGCTTCCATGCTTTTAACAGATACTCATCCTCCACATCAAAAAATCCGTCCACGTTCGCCGCCACATACGGATAGCACTGGTCTCCCGGCATCTGGGACACAAGAGCGTCCGCGATAGACTTCTTCTGTTCAACCTTCACCGGCTTTCCGGCCGCCAGACTTGCGCTGTATCTCGGAAGCGCTGCCGGCTCTGCCCCGTAGACCTTAACACTGTTATCCATACCCTTTACCGCCGTTGAGACACCGCCGATGAGTCCGCCGCCGCTGACCGGAACGATGATCGTATCGATCTCCGGACACTGTTCCAGAATCTCGATTCCCGCGGTTCCCTGTCCGGCCATAATATCCTCGTCGTTGTACGGCGGAACCATGGTCGCATTTTTCTCCCTGCAGATCCGCTCCGCAACGTCAAACCGCTCAGATGTCTCACACTGAACGACCTCCGCTCCCAGCTCTTTGATCGCATTTACTTTAATAGCCGGTGCCGTATACGGCATCACGATCGTCGCCTTTGCACCAAGCTTCTTTGCAGTATACGCCACTGCCTTTCCGTGGTTTCCCGAAGATGCCGCGACGATCCCGCAGCTTAACTGCTCCGGTGTCAGCATCCTGATCTTGTTGACTGCTCCGCGGAGCTTAAATGCGCCGGTGATCTGCATGCACTCCGCCTTCAGATACACCTGACAGCCAAGGTACTCGTCCAGCTTTTCCAGACGGATGAGCGGTGTTCTCGTCGTGTACGGGGCGATCCTGTTTTTCGCTTCAAAAATTTTTTCCAAGGTAAGAGACATATGTTTTTCCTCCTCTGCGTTGATGCTTTGATTGTACCATCCGAAACCCCAGATGTAAAACAAAAGAGAGCCAGATTTCTCTGGCTCCAAAAAAGGGGTATTTAAACATATGAGATTGAGCTAAATATAAAGGGCAGGTCTTCTGTCTTTAAAGGATGGAAGTTTGCTCTCCACTTCCTTGATCCGATCCGTATCCACATATACCGGAATCAGTTCTTCTCTTTCATTTCCAGCTGCAAAGGCAACTCCCATCGGATCGACTGCTACACTCTCACCCATCGCTGTGCCTCCGCACTGATCACACGCAAGTACGAAAAATGTGTTTTCCAGTGCTCTGGAGGTAATCAGTGTACGGAACTGATGACTCTTTAAATCGCCTTTGAACCATGCAGTCGGCATAATGACAATCTCAGCTCCTTTGGCCTTCTGGTAACGTGCTACTTCCGGGAAACGAACTTCGTAGCAGACAAATAAACCGAGCTTTCCAAACGGAGTATCTACTGGCTCAAAGAACTTGTCTCCAGCTTTATACTCATTGGATTCCTTGTATCCGAACGCATCATATAAATGCGTTTTTCTGTAAGTCTGTACGATTTCTCCCTTGTTATTCACCATAACAACTGTATTGTAACAGCGATGATCAGCCGGATCCTCAATGGTCTCCTTCATTCCGAATGTGAGCCATACATCATGATCTGCGGCTAATTTTTTCATTCCCTGCACAAATTCTCCGTCCAGCGGTTCCGCAACCGCATTTGCTGTTGCAATGTCTGTACCAGCCGGAAAGCGGCTCATAAAAGTTTCTGGGAAAATAATCATACCCGGATGATATTTTTCTGCTGCATCCTTTACTAAGCTGTCAGCTTTCTCGAGATTATCTTTTGGATATTCAGTTGGTGTGACCTGTGCCATAACAAATAAGCTTTCCATGTCTTTCTCCCACAGAATTTATTTCCCTTATCATACTACATATCACACACTTTTTCTATATACAGATTCAGTGTTTTATTTGGCCCTAAAATGCCATTTTTAAGATTCCGACAGAATACGGAAAGAGACAGGCATCCCCGTCTCTTTCTTATCGTACACAATTCTTTCCCCCATTATCAACTCTTTACGATCAACCGATTATCTTTATCCCCACACCATCTTTCTTTTCCTACTTAACCCACTTTTCAACCTTTTCCACATGGAATCCAACAGCATGGGCTATCTGCTCCAGCGGCAATCCTAGTTTTCGAAGATTTATGGCCGTCAATTCAGCCTGCGTTTCACGTCCCTTCTCTCGTCCCTCCTCATAACACTCTTTTTCCACCTCATCCATTGTCCGGTACATCTCGTTCACTCCCTTCGAATTTTCCTTGAGATACCTTGTTCTTTCTGCCAGCAATCCGTAATGCATGTCATCTGCATCTGCGCAGTTGAAATCATGTATCAGCTTTCCAATGGCGGAATCGTCACGGTACTCTCCGTTCACATATAGAATATGTGCCCCATCACCAAACGGTTGGTTTAATGTCTGATTCATATTCTGGATCATATACACCGCCTTTCCCGCCTGATAATAATCCTTTTCTGTGATAAAAATCACCCCCCCCTCAAATTGTATTTTTTCAACAATCCTAAAAAAGCGGATCTGATATGAACTGTTGATTGTGTGACTTTTCCCCGTAGGGCTCGCCGAGATAGGTTTCGAAAACACGTGTTATTGCCGGATTTTTGTTTTTATCCCTACTCACCCATACAATAAAACGTAAATTCTCCTTCTGCCAGGAGCTTCCCCGTATCGGTCTCCACGACCTCGGCTTTTGTAAAGCAGACGGTCTTCCCGCGCTTTGTGATCTTCGCCAGCCCCTGAATGTTTTTTGCGCTGCTGCCGCGAAGGAAACGGAAAGAGCTGTCCAGAGTCACATATTTTCTTCCGTCATTCCTCGTTACAAGTCCCGCGGCAACCTCCGCCATCACGAACATCAGGCCGCCGTGGACGGTCTGCATGGCATTCAGGGAATCCTCTGTGATCTCAGCCCGGACCTCGGCCCGGTCTTCCGATAATGCGACCGCACGGATCCTGTTGTGAAGCATAAATGGGTTTGTTTGATTCACACGCTCCATCTGTTCTACATACGTTTCTTTTCCGGGATTCTCCATATCATTTCCTCCATATTTCTACTTCTGTTCTTCTGCTTTTTCACATGATCTTCTGTCTATGACGATGATCATTTATTCGTGCAGTTTGCAGCATCGATGGCGATCGCCAGCATCAGTGCCATAATTTCGTCCTTAGGATCCAGAATGTCAATCACATAGGTATCGCCCCAATGGAACGGCTTCTTTGAAATATGAACCACCGCACAGCACTCCTCATACACATCGTAGTCCCAGGCCAGAAAATCGCCCTCACACCGCCATCCGTTGTAATCCAGTTCATACCGCGGCTTAAAGAAGGTAAACTCTTTCTGCACACTTCCGAATTCTTTTCCATCGATCTCGATATCGAATGCCGGAAGCAGGGTAAGGAGGCGTTGTTTCACCATGCCGACTTCCCGTCCGCTCTTGTCGTATACGTGGATCTGATGCCCCAGTGCAAAAAATTCCGCTTTTACAAAATATTTCGGTTCTTCCTTCTCATCATACACGTCATATGTATCGGTCCATGAAAAAACTCTTTGTTTGATCAGCAGCTGCATCGTTTTCTCCTTTCTTAAAACGTCCGCTCCCATCCCGCAAACGCCTCATCCACCGCCGCCAGATATTCCGGCACATGCTGGGATTTGCGGATCTTTTTGGCTAATTTTTCACTGTCCGGAACCTCCTCTAACATATAGCTCCAGAGGTCTTTCATACGGAAAAGAAGATTTCTGTCGCCGGACATGGTCTCGCGGTAATATTCAAAGATCTCATCGTGGAAGGCACGGATCCGGGGCATGAGATTGTCTCCCGTGTTTCTGGACTCCGGTACTGTCTTTTCCGCCTGCTCCGGTGATGTCTCTTTGTTTCCGTTTTCTGTTCCTGCACAGACCTGGGCATTTTCCACACCGGCTTCTTCTATTTTTATCAACTCTGCCAGTGCCGGATTTCTGATGAGTCCCCTCCCGATCATCACGTTTTCCACCGTCGGGAATTTCTCCCGAAACTTTTTCATATGCTCTGCCGTGAACAGATCTCCGTTGTACACGATAGGATTCCGGCTTTCCTTTAAAATATCCGCAAATACATCAAGATGCGGAACACCTTTATAAAACTCCTTCTGGATCCGCGGATGCACCGTCAGTTCGCTGATCGGATACCGGTTGTAGATTGCCATGATCTCCGGCCACTCTTCCACTTCATTCTTTCCGATCCTGGTTTTAACAGAGATCTGGAACTCCCCGTTTCTCACCGACGCATCCGAGAACACTTCATCAAAAAAACGATCCAGATCATCCGGGTAAAGTAAAAAACCGGAACCTTTTTTCTTCGCTGTGACCGTCCCTGAGGGACATCCAAGATTCAGGTTGATCTCCCGGTATCCCATCTCTGCCAATTTCTTTGATGCCAGAAGGAAATCTCCCGCCCGGTTCGTCAAAATCTGCGGCACCACCGGTACCCCCGCATTATTCTCCGGCAGCACATCCCGCATCTCCTTCACGCTCATCCCCTGCTCCGGTCCCGGTGCCAGAAACGGCGTAAAATATTTGTCCACACCACCGAAATACTTGTGGTGCAGATTCCTGTATGGATATGTTGTGATTCCCTCTAATGGGGCGAAATATAGATGCAGCATGTCATGTTCCTCGTATCTTTTCCATAAAATCTTCGATTTTTCCAGACTGCCATTCCGGCATTCCCTGAAAAACGCTTTTTTATTATCGTACCACATTTAAACTTCGAGAGCAAATTTAAAATATCCACAGAACTGCCACCGACTGTTTCTTTCTGCTGTATGGCAGAAAAAACACCCGCCAGCATCGATCTCCATTCTCTGGATGGCTGTGCCAGCGGGTGTTTTTATGGGGTATAAAAATATAATGAGGGTAACAAATATTGTCGACAGAACTGTCTGGGATATACAGCCCTGTTTTTTTACTTTTTGATCTCCTTGATCACATCGATCACGGTACCATCACGGTACTCGACGATGCAGACTACGCGGTCTGTCGTCTCAATCGGCTTCGGAACGCCCGTTAAGGACTCTGCGAGCTGCTGCAGGTACTCAATGTTCACAAGCTTTAAGTTTGCGTTCTCTAAGTCTTCCTTCAGCTCTGCATAGTATTTATGCTTCGGGTTCAGCGCAATGCCGGCCTCTGTGACAACAGCAGCTACGGTCTCACCAGGAGTACAGCAGGTGAAGACTTTTTTTGTGATGGAAGGAGTTCTTCCGCGGACTACCGGCAGGCAGACGATGGAAATGTCGGATCCGGCTGCCACATCAGGTCCGCCGCCGAGGCCGCCCATCATCTCACCGGAAGATCCGGTCAGAATGTTGACGTTGAAGTCTGTATCGACCTCCAGCGCTCCGAGAACGCCGAAGTTTAACTTATCCAGCATGGACCCCTTCGTGAACGGGTTGGAATAGACCGCGTTGTCGATCTCCACAATTCCCGGCTCCTCAGCGATAGCTCTCGCCGCCACCGCGTCGAAGGACTGGCTGCACTCTAAGACTCTTACGAGTCCCTTCTTATACATGTCGACGATGGCCGCGGTCATGCCGCCGAGAGCGAAGCTTGCCTTCACGCCTTTCTCCTCCATGCGGTCTGCCAGATAATTCGTGCAGGCGATACTGATGGCACCGGCACCTGTCTGGAAGGAGAAATTCTCCTTGAACATTCTGGAAGCTGCCATAACGTCTGCCGCCCGCTCCGCAATCAGAAGATCCCTCGGGTTCTTTGTCATTCTGGCCGCACCTTTTCCGATCTTATCCGGATCGCCGATACGGTCAACCTTTACGACATAATCTACATACTGCTGGGAGATACTTGCCGGGCAGCATGGATAATCCACAAGATAATCGGTAATAACAACAACTCTCCGCGCATTCATGGCATCCACAAAGGAATATCCAAGGGAACCGCAGGCATTCGGTCCGATCTGACCAGTGGCGTTGCCGTACTCGTCCGCCGCGGAAGCGCCGATGAAAGCCACATCAATCTGAAGCTCTCCTGCCTCGATGGCTCTCGGTCTGGAACCGTGGGTTCTTAAAATAACCGGCTTTTCCGTCAGTCCGTCAAGAACTGCGTCACCTAATTCGCCTCGAATACCGCTGGCCTCGATGCGGTCGATGGTTCCGTCTTTTACAAAGTCCACGATGGACGGATTCTTGATATTGACAACGGCACTCGGTGCGAAACGGAGTCTCTTGATCCCAAGCTCGCGGATCGCGGTCAGAACCTGTCCGATGATCTCATCGCCCTCACGGAAGCTGTGATGGAAGGAGATCGTCATCCCGTCTTTTAAGCCGGTCTTTACGATCGCATCCTTTAAATTCTCCGCCATCTTGCAGTCTCCGGAAACGTGCTTTCCTGCTGTGCGGAGTGTGTGTACCGGCGCATCGGAGGGAACGGTCGTGTAAGCGCCCGTGTACGGTTTTACGACATAATTTCCGATCTGCTTCGGGATCTCGCGTCCCACTGCGTTGATATAAGTCTCTCTGCTCTGTTCCATCCTATATCACCATCCCTTCTGTGCGGATACCGGCTGCCTTCGCCTGGGCTAATGTCGTGAGAGCCCGAAGCTCCATCGGCTTATCGATCATGCCGCCGTCAAGAGTCACAGCACCTTTATGCTGCTTCTTTCCTTCCTCCACTGCCTGTAAAACGCGGAGCGCATACTTGATTTCCTTCATACTCGGCGTGAAGAAGGAATTGACCGTGTCGATCTGTCTTGGGTGGATGCAGGTCTTTCCGTCGAAGCCAAGGTTCTTTGCGAGAGCCGTGTCCTCCTCAAGACCCTCTTTGTCATTGATATCAGAGAATACGATATCAAGGGCATCGATTCCCGCGGAACGGCATGCCATGAGGACCGCATTTCTCGCATAGAATACTTCCAGACCTTTCTTCGTTCTCTGGGCCTTCAGGCTTGCAGTCAGGTCCTCTGCACTGACGGCCATCGCAACCACACGGGGATCAGAGTGGGCGATCTCCATGGCGTTGATGACACCCATGTAGGACTCAATGTTGCAGATCAGCTCGATCTTTCCGACTTCAAGACCGATCTTCTCCTCGATGGCTGCGATTCTTCTTGAGATATCCTGTACCTCTCTCGCGTACTCCACCTTCGGAATACGGATGCAATCCGGGTTGGCTCTGACTGCCGCCTGTAAGTCTTCCTCCAGGTATTCGGAATAGATACCATTTACACGGATGCAGACATATTTATCCTTCGGTCTGTGGTTTTTTACCATGTTGTATACAAGGAATCTCGCCGCGTCCTTCTCGACCGCCGGAACGGAGTCTTCAAGGTCGTAGATCAGCATGTCCTCATTGTAGAAAATCGCCTGGATCATGTTTACCGGGCTCGCACCACTGGCATACAGGCTGGTGCGTTTTAAGTGGATCGTCTTCTCAGCCATTATCTCGCATCCTCCTTTGTCCAGTCGTATTTCTCCTCTGCGCCGCGGCAAATCACGCATTCCATTCTCGCCTTGATGACGCAGTCGAGAGCGCCCTTGTCGCGGATCTCCACGTAGGCGTCCTTGACACCGAATTCTTCCAGTGTATTATTGACAGTTTCCCTGATGGAATCGCCGAACATGACTGCAACATCGCTCTCTAACTCGATCTCGATGCCCTCACCGCCGTTCGGACGGATCACGATCTGGCAGTCGCTCGATTCTAAGGTTCCGGCCACTGCCGGTTTCTTGATCTCCATAGATCATACCTCCTGTTTTCTAATTACTTAGCATAACTGTTCCATACCTTCACAGTTATACGCAAAAATCCGCCCCAGATCGGGGGACCGATGGGATTTTTGCTTTCTCAACAACATTGTGGCGGACATACAGACGGAACATCTGCACGACCGCCACTCTGGATGATCACTTACTTATTTCTTTTTTTCTCTCACATAGCTCATGATGAAACCGGAGAATGCGCATACACTTGCTACCCATACGGAGTAAGTTTTGATCGCGTTGTTCAGTCCGAGAACGATAGCACCGTTTCCCATCAGCGCTCCGATCAGCTGTCCGAATACAAGAACCGCACCCATGAGCAGGAATAACGGAAGTGTGATCTCAAATACTACCATACAAATGTTGTAAATCGTCTTTTTCATGATCTTTCCCTCCTTAAGCGCCTACTACCGGGAAGATACCCAGCATGATAAGAATTGCGATGAGGACAACCGGAAGCGCGTAGTGGAACAGCAGGTTCTTAAAGATCCTGGACGGTTCATTCAGTCCGGAAATACCGCTTGCGATATAGATCGGCGCGGAGTTCGGCGGGATGCATCCCTCGTTGGAAACAAGAAGCAGGAATGCTACGCAGCATGCCACCGGTGCAAGCCCGAGGGAGCGCAGTGCTGCATAGGCAAGAGCACCAAGGGCAGTTGTGGAAGCAGTTCCTGTGAACGGGCCAACCATCAGTGTGGTGATCACCGCGATCATGATAACTACAAGGACCGGAGATTTGCTTCCGAGTGTATCAAATACTGCAGTAAACTCATCCTGAAGACCAAGCTTTGTCAGTACGCTTGCGGCTGCGAAAGCGAAGAATAACAGACAGCCAACCTCGCTGTACTTCGGCGCGGACGCTTTGATCATGTCCTTCCAGCCTTTCAGATCGTGGGGCAGATATTTCCAGCCCTCAACGATTGTAAAGAAGGTCATCATGATCGGGATCCACATTACTAAAGAAATTGCCTTAAAGGATTTTTCTGTGTGGGCGTTTAATGTCGCTTTGATCGCGTTTCCGGTCGGTCCCATCTGGAACAGAAGCGGAATGATGATTCCGAGGAAAATGATCAGGGAGGAGGCATTCTTTGAGAATGCTGCTCCGAGACTTTCACCTGTTCCTGCGGATGCCTTTAAGCCGTCCTTCTTTGCATAGCAGAATACAACAAAGAGACGATATACAAGGATCACAAGGCCGGTACACATAAGACCTACATATAAGGTGTTGCTTTCAAGCTCAGCAGCGATCGCTTCCATACCGAGTAAAAGGAGCATGGAAGAGGATGGCGGGAAGATCATTCCCAGACCGGCATTACCGGCTACGATCGTTGTAGCGCGTTCAGTGCTCCATCCACTCTGTTTCATCCACGGGATCGTGATAGAACCAACCGCAGACGCGTTACCGGAACCAGATCCGGAAACCATGCCGAACAGGGCGCTTGCGATGGTGGATACATATCCGGAACCGCCCGGAAGGCGTCCGAGTACACTGTTTAAGATTTCAACGAGTCGTCCGATAACGCCCGTTTTATCCATCATAAATGCCATAAATACGAATGCCATGGAAGCATACACAACTTCCTGTTTTGCCGCTGCCTTGATACCTGTCTGGGCTAATGTGAACACGTTCTGTCCAGCAAAGATTCCACCCATCGCGAGGATGATCAAGAATGACCACATCATGGCCTCTGCCATTTTTCTCTTGAGGACCATATTGATCACAAGAATGGCGGCAATGTAAACAAGTAAGGAAATAATTCCAATTCCAATACCGTTCATGTCCGTTCCCCCTTCATGTTTTCGTTGACCGCTTCCCATGGATGTTGGGGAATAGCGGCCGGTTTTCTTTATCATTCTGCGCGCAGTCAGGTTTTTCCTGATGGCTTCATTATAGTAAAGCGGGGGATATTTGTTAAATATGGAAACTATGTTGAGGTCATAAGTAAAAAATATGGTAACTATTCAGTACCTTCATAGTTACGTGCAAAAATCCATTCCAGATCAGCTTCGCTGATGGGATTTTTGCCTTCCAGCCTATGTTTTCTTACGGTCAGCGCAGCAAGTGCGCAGACCTACTGAACAGTTACAAAATATGTCTGTTAAAAAATCAGCAGACTGCTGCGGGCGGATCTTCCAATTATGCCTGTATGCACTTTTGTCTGATATCCAATAATAAAAAGGACCTTCTTGTACTTAGAAGGTCCCGCGAATCTCTTTTAAAAACTCCACCAGCTTCTCCGCCGGAGAGGAAAGATATGCATTTTTTAAAACTGCTACATTAAATGTGTAGGGCACGCTGTAAGCCGGGTCGATCTTATAGACACCGCGCCGTCTCAGAGCATCCGACAGCTGTTTCGACGGAAGAAGCACGGTTCCATAGTCCACCTGCGCCAGTGCATCCAGAGTACTCAGATTTCTGGACACCTGTTTGATCGGTGGGTGAAAGCCCATCTTATCAAAGATCTGCTCGCAGACCATCCGGCTTCTCTGCCAGGACTGAGTCACGATAAGCGGCTCATTTCTTAAAAATTCCGCGTCCAGATACGGCATCGGATCGTCATCCCGGTAGTAGATCATCTTGTGATACCGGCTGTTGCTTCTCGGCACGATCACCATCTCATCATGGTTGATCTCAAAATACTCCAGTTCTTCCCTTAAAAGCGGCGGGTGAACAATTCCGACCTCCACCTCACCTTTGATGAGCTTCTCCTCGATATCCTCGCTGGTTGCTTCTGTCAGGACCATGTCAATAGAAGGATACTTTTCCTTAAATTGCGGCAGAAAATATGGAAGAACATACATGGCCTGCATTCCCGTAAAACCGAGCTGAACAACACCCCGGTCAGAATTCTGAAGATCAAGCAGTTTTTTCTCCATTGTCTTCTGCTCCGTCAACGTTTTCTTTGCAAATTCCAGAAAGCATTCGCCTTCCGCCGTCAGCTTCACTCCGTTAGGCTGGCGGTGAAAGATCGTCACGCCAAGCTCCTTCTCCACCTTCTGGACGCACTGGCTCAAAGCCGGCTGTGCCATATACATCTTCGCAGCGGCGCGCGTAATGCTCTGTTCCTCCGCAATACTCACAATATATGCCATATCACGCGTTGTCATATCATCACTCCCTTATCACTGTTCCCATACACGATACTCATGTACGTTTTGCCCATCGATTTTTCTTATCAGTAATTTCTCCTGAAAAGCAATTCAAATTCAAACGTAAAACTCTACGAAATGCTTATAATTATACTATCCTTTTATTTGCATGTCAATTTCTTAACAATCAGAAGGTCATGTATACATGATCCTCTGGTCTTCCCCTTTTCCTGTCATGTATTTTCACCCTTATTTTCATCTCTTCCCATATATTTTTCTTATGTCCCGCATCGTATTTTCCTTTTACAATTTTCCCTTTTTTTCTCTGCCTTTTCTCTGGAAAACTATCCTTTTTTCATCTATACTATATTCATAGTCCCATTACGACATCATTGCTGTTTATCTCATTTGGAGGTGCTTTTATATGACAGAACTCAGTATTCATGAATTATCCCTTGGTTTTTCCCATGACAGACAGATGCTTGTGGAGTTTCTCGCAAAGCATCATTTAAATTATGAGGACGATATCGAGGCGGCGTTCGGAGTGTTTGATTCAGATGAGAATCTCACAGGATGCGGATGCTGCGCAGGAAATCTTTTAAAATGTTTTGCGGTAGATGAGAGTCTCAGAGGTCAGAATGCTCTCGGAAGTCTCGTGTCCAGACTTGTCGAAAACCGGTTTGAGGCAGGGCATTACGATCTCTTCGTGATCACAAGACCGAAAAACAAGGTGCTCTTTACATCCTGCGGATTTTACCCGCTGGCAGAAACAGAAGCTGTCCTGATGCTGGAGAATAAGAAATCCGGACTGGACAACTATTATAAGAAATTTCTCGCCGGGACAGATACCGATGAGAACGTGGGCTGTATCGTCATGAACTGCAATCCCTTCACGAAAGGTCATCTCGCGCTGATCACTTACGCGGCAAAATCATGTTCCCTGCTCCATATCTTCGTGGTTGAGGAGAACCGTTCCTGTTTCCCGTTTGCAGACCGGCTCCGCCTTGTCCGTGAAGGAACCGATCATCTTCCAAATGTCATCGTACATCCATCCGGTCCATATATGATCTCCAACGCTACATTCCCGACCTACTTCTTAAAGGACTGCGAGGACGCGGCGAAGATCCAGAGTGAGCTCGACATCACGCTGTTCGCGTCGAGGATCGCTCCGATCCTTCATATTACAAAACGTTTCGCCGGAGAAGAGCCTTTTGATCCGGTAACAAGACGCTACAACGAGGCAATGATCCGCATTCTCCCAAAATACGGCATCTCCTTCATCAAGATCGACCGGATCACCACAGAGGGACCGGATGGAAAGCCGGAGGTCATCAGTGCTTCCAGAGTTCGGAAATTGTTGGATGAGCAGGGCGTGACCGACGAAGTTCTGTCGCTGGTACCGGAGTGTACGGCGAAGTATTTAAAGGAAAGCTTTAAGTAACTGCGAATTCTCCTGCAGATCCTGTTCTCTGACGTTTTTCCAGATGCATGATAGCTGAAATGCTGTGCAAAATTCAAAAAATCTTTGCACAGCATTTTCTGCATTTAGGAAGTTCGAACTAAATTCCAAATGGAGTGTTTTTTATGAACCTAAATAATGTAATTACCGGCTCACCGGTGACTTCCGGGGAACTTCGCGCCGCCAGAGACCAGCGTGTCCTGAAAAAATTGGAACTTCTTACCCCCGGCGGGGAGATCTGTCTTGTGGAGTTTTCCTTAAATATTGCCGGGACAGTCAAGACGTTTCCCTTCGCCCGGGCGGCATTCCGGGAGGAAGTACGGGAACTGTCTGACCGCCTCTCCCGTTTCTCTGTTCTGAAAACGGAGGTTTATGAGAAAAATACCGGTGACTGCGCGTTCTTTCTTTTAAAGTCCCAGGCCATACAGGTCAAAAAATTTCTCGTCTCCGTCGAGGAAAGCCACCCTTTGGGCCGTCTCTTCAACCTTGACGTCTGCGGTCCCGATGGAATTTCCGTAAAGCGGCATGATCTCGGACTTCTCCCCAGAACCTGTCTTGTCTGCGGGGAAGATGCCCATGTCTGCGCACAAAAAAAGTCCCATTCCATGGAGCTGATCCAATGGCAGACGGCAAAGCTCTTCCATGAATTCTTCCGGGACCGGGCGGCTGATCAGGCGGCTTCCGCGGCGGTACGGGGACTGCTCTACGAGGTTTCAACCACCCCGAAGCCGGGACTGGTGGACCGGAACAACTCCGGCTCCCACAAAGATATGGACTTTTTTACATTCCTTGACAGCAGCGCCTCCCTGATCCCGTGGTTCCGGGAATTCTTCTGCCTGGGATGGGATCACAGCAGTGAGTCGGACAGGCAGCTTTTTGAGCGGCTGCGCTACGCCGGACAACGGGCCGAAGCCGCTATGTTCTCCGCCACGGGCGGGATCAACACCCACAAGGGGCTTGTCTTTGCCTCGGCGATCCTCTGCGGGGCGCTTGGAAAAGTTCACGCGGGTCAGGAGCTTCCGCCGCCGTTGGAGAATGTGCTTCAGGAATGCAGGAAGTTAGGGGAGTGCTCTCTCGCAGATCTGCATCGACTTCCGAACGTGCAGACTCCGCTTCCCGGTTCCGAAATCCAACATATTTCCGGACATACACCTGACAAGATGCAGTCCGATCCGCAAAGCGCTTCTGCCCCCGACGTCAGAACACATTTCGTATCACTTTCTACGAACGGGGAACGCATCTTTACCGCCTACGGTATCCAGGGTGCCCGCGGTGAGGCGGCTGCCGGTTTCCCATCCGCAGTCCAGATCGGTCTGCCATCCCTGAAAAAATGGCTTTTCTCCGGTTTCTCTTTAAATGACGCCGCCGCCATGGCTCTTCTCACCCTGATCTCTGAAGTTGACGACACCAATATGGTTCACAGGGGGGGACCGGCGCTTGCAAAAAAAAGCAAAGAGCAGGCAAAACGCCTGCTCTCCACTGTCACAAAAGAAAATTTTAAAGAGACCCTGAACTCCCTGGACCATCAGTACATCACAGACAACTTAAGTCCCGGCGGCTGCGCAGACCTTCTCGCCGTCAGCCTGATGTTCTATTTTCTGGAATCTGCCGGTATGATTGCGGATATTTAAGATGGTCCAAAGGCGCTGCTCATGCCGCGTGGGGACCGCTTCTTTCCACCCTGCCAGTAATTTCTTCTAAGTATGTGAGACCGGCAGCTTCCACCGTTGGCAGCTTCTTCTAAATACCTGACTGCCGAAAAGGCCAGCAGCTCTGCTTATCTAAAGAGCTGCTGACCTTTTTCTTACTCCATCGTTACCTTCACGCCGTCGTCCTCAGTCCATCTGATCTCATACGTATCTGCAGTGTAGGTAAATCCATTGATCTCCATTTTTCCATCTCCGGTATTCTTGAAGGAAAGGGTGAAATCAGTACAGTCATCCGTGTCTTCTCCCACATACAGATAGAGCGGGCTGTCCGGATCATTCGGCTTTTTCATTATATTTCCGATTTCTTCTGCCATCTCACGCTTATCGAATTCTCCGGAAAGACCATGTTCTGCTTCACAAATTTTAAACGCTTCCGCGATCCGATGTCCCTTTTCATAGAACACTGCGCTCCTCGCGCGATTTACGTAACCATTATAAACTCCAATGCTCACAGAAGCCAGGATCACCATGATGACAATTACCACCATCAGCTCTACTAACGAGTATCCTCCATGATCCAGTCTCTTCATTTTCTGCTTTCTTTTCGCCATACACACCCCCAGCTTTCTTCGTTGAACCGGGGTACCCGATGACATTTTCCGTTATTCTGTTATTCCCCGGCTGGTTATTTGTTACATTGGGTACTTGTAACTGTAAAGTTACAGACAATTGTACTCTTTGTTTATAACATATGGTCACATGGCGTTCTATTGTCCAAATTATGTCACCAGATCAGGCCTGTTCTTTCTCCCGTTCTGCCACTGCCATGGCGATCTTTTCCGGTGTGATCGGGAGTTCGTAGAACCTGGTTCCTGTGGCGTTAAAGATCGCATCCGACACAGCCGGAAGCGGTGTATTGATCACGACTTCACCGATGGATTTCGCGCCAAACGGTCCCGCATCCTCGTAGCTGCTCTCAAACTCTACACAGATATGTCCGATATCGATACGGGTCGGGATCTTATACTGCATCAGGGAGTTCTCCGCAAGTTTTCCCTTCTTACTATAGGTAATATTTTCTGTCAGTGTCATGCCGATTCCCTGGAGAATACCGCCTTCCGCCTGGACTCTCGCAAGGTTCGGGTTTACGGGTGTTCCACAGTCTACCGCAGCCGCGTAATCGATGACCTTCGCCTCTCCGGTCTCAAGATCCACCTCAACCTCCGCAGCGCCGACCATAAACGGCGGCGGAGAAAGCGGGGAGCTGTTCGTCACGGTGGCTTCCAGGGCGATATTGTTGCCGCACTGGGAGGCGGTGGCGATATCTGTGAGGGAGACCTGTATCTCCTTTGAATTCTCGTGCTTCACAAATTTTCCATCAAACACGACTTCACTTTCCGGACACTTTAACAGTTCCGCGCCTAGCTTGCAGATCTGCTCCCGCACCTTCAGCGCACACTGTTCTACTGCCTTACCGGTAACATACGTTGTGCTGGACGCATAGGATCCGGAATCGTAAGGCGATGTATCCGTGTCTGCGCCGAATACCGTGATCTCATCGATGGAACAGTCCAGGACCTCCGCCGCGATCTGAGCCAGGATCGTATCGCAGCCTGTTCCCATGTCCGCCGCCCCGATGGCTAATGTATAAAATCCGTCGTCATTCACCTTGATCGTCGCACTTCCCACGTCAACCGATGTGATACCTGAGCCCTGCATCGCCATTCCCATGCCGACGGCCCGGACCTTTCCGTTTCCCATATCGCGGACCGGGTACTTATTATCCCAGTCGATCATCTTCTTCACGCGCTCCAGACATCGGTCCAGGGCACAGCTGGTGTTTACCTGCCCGTAGTACGCCGGCATCACATCGCCCTCTTTGACGATGTTCTTCATCCGCAGTTCAAACGGATCCATATGCAGCTTCGCCGCCAGCTCATTCACGGCAGACTCCACAGCGAAAAGACCCTGGGTGGCACCGTATCCGCGGTAGGCGCCGGCGGACATCACGTTTGTATACACGACATCGCTGACGAATCGGAATGCCTTCGCCTTTCCATAAAGCGGGATGGATTTATGTCCGGAAAGTCCCACGGTCGTCGGTCCATGTTCACCGTAGGCACCGGTGTTGGACAGCGTGTACATGTCGATTCCGTTGACGATTCCGTCCTTGCTGGCGCCGAGGCGCACATGGACTTCCATCTCGTGCCGCGGAGTGGAGGCGGTCATGCTCTCCTCCCGGGTGAAGATGATCTTCGACGGCTTCTTCGTCATCCATGTCACATATGCCGGGTAGACTTCACTGATGGAAGTCTGCTTCGCCCCGAATCCGCCGCCGATCCTCGGTTTGCTGACACGGATCATGGATTTTGGAATATGCAGGGCGTTCGCGAGGATCCTTCTGCAGTGGAACACGATCTGGGTGGAGCTCACCACGTTCAGACGCCCGTAGGTGTCGATGGTACAGAAGGTCCTGAACGTCTCCATCATAGTCTGCTGACATGCCTTTGTGTGGTAGACGTGGTCGATGATCACATCGCTGTTCTTTAAGACTTCCTCGATATCCCCGGATCCAGTCTCGTCGTGGGCACAAAGATTTCTCTTATTGTCCGCCCCAACCGGAACAAGGCTCTCCCAGTTGTCTTCCGGGTGTACTAAGATCTTATTGTCCTTCGCCTTGTGGAAATCCAGAATCGGCTCAAGAACTTCATACTGGACCTTGATGAGCTTCAGCGCCTTGTCCACGCACTTCTCATCCCGTCCTGCCACGATGGCGACCACATCGCCCACATACCGGACATGGCGGTCCATGATCAGGCGGTCATAGGGACTCATCTCCGGGTAGGTCTGGCCTGCCTGTGTGTAACGTCTTCCGTCCTGCGGGATATCCTCCCAGGTGTAGATCGCCTCGATGCCGTCCACCTTCATCGCCGCGATTTTGTTGATAGAAGTCACGATCGCATTTGCGTGGGGCGAGCGGAGAAGCTTTACGATCAGGCAGTCCTTCGGCGCGATATCATCCATGTAGACCGGCTTTCCGGTCACGAGCTGCATAGCGTCTTTTTTGCGCACCGGCTTGTTTACATATTTCATGCCTCCGCCGCCTCCTTTCCGTTCTTTTCCTTCTTCCATTCCAGGAACGCCTGGATGCCGCGGAGCTGTCCCTCGTAGCCGGAACAGCGGCATAAGTTGCCCGCCAGATATTCCTTGATTTCGTCCTCATTCGGATATTCTATTTCCCGGAACAGCGCCAGGGCGTTCATGATAAATCCCGGGTTGCAGAATCCGCATTGTTCCGCTCCCTGGTCGGCGATAAACGCACCGAATTCTGCCGCCTCTTCCTGGAGGCCTTCCAGTGTTGTAACCGTTCTTCCATCCGCTCTCGCCGCCAGCACAGAGCAGGAGAGAACAGGTTTTTCGTCTAAAAATACGGTGCAGAGACCACAGTTTGATGTCTCACAGCCGCGCTTCACGCTGTAGCATCCGTGATCCCGCACAAAATCGATCAAAAGCATGTCCGCGTCGATGTCGGCGGAGATCTTCTTTCCGTTTAATGTCATGGTAATGTTCATGATATAATTCCTCTATAAATTTTTTTCACTTTCATCTGATTGATCCGGCTGGAATTCTTTCTTATTTTCCCGCCAGCTTACAGACAGCTCTCCTTACCAGAACTCCCGCCAGGTGTTTCCGGTACTCCGCGCTTCCTCTCGTGTTGGAGTCGGTCTCGACCTGTTCTTTTACACATTTCGCCGCATTTTCTGCCATGTTTTCCACATCTGCGGCTTGAATATCCGCGTCTGCAAGTTCAAAAAGTACTGCCTTTCCAGGTCTCGCCCCGATGGAAAACCGGTATCCTGCCTCCGTCTTTGCCGCCGCGCAGGTCAGTACCGGAAAGTCTGTCTGGCTGTTGCGGACAGACTGGTAATCGAACGCTGCCTTTTCTTTCTTCACGATGAGCCGCACCAGGATGTCCCTGTCATACGGCATCTTCGCATACTCCTTTAACGGAATGATCCCGCCTTTATAAAGCTCCACATAGCTGTCCATGGTCAAAAACATCGTCAGCACATCGGAAAATCCGTATCTTCCATAAATACTTCCACCCACTGTCGCGAGATTCCGGAACTGGACCCCGACGATATGGCGCACGGACTCCCTCGCCGCGCCGTCCGTGTATGAATTGAGTCCCGGATCAAGCTCCAGGTCTCTCAGTGTCACCATGCAGCCGATCCGGAATTCCTCCCCCGTCTCCTCGATGGTGTCAAGTCCGAGACCGGAGAGGTCGATCGCCGTACCGATCTGCATCTTTCCCATTTTCAGCCAGACCATACCGCCGAGCACGCGGTTGCTCTTCTTCTGATTTAACTGCCATGCCTCTTCCAGGCTTTCCGCACGTTTATATTCCCTGATAACTCTCATTCTTTGCTCCTTGTCGCTACAAAAACTTCATATCTGTCCAGCATTTTCACAGCCTGCGCAGACAAGCGTGTAATCCCTATCGAACAGTTGTAAAATATACTTTAATTTTAACATACTTTCTGTTATAATTCCGTTGTAGTTAAAAAAACATAACGAAATTTCAACACAAAAATATTGAAAGAGGACAAAAGATCATGAAAAAAAATCTCAAGAAGCTTTCCACCCTGCTCTTAGCTCTCGCATTATCCGTGAGCACAACTGCATGTGGAAACAGCACTGCATCCACGACGACCGCGGCTGAGACAGCTGCTGAAGTTACCACAGAAGCCGCATCCGAATCCGCAGCTGAGACATCTGCGGCGGCCGGCGACGAAATGACTGTCACCTATCCAGTCACCATCACTGACCATCTTGGCCGTGAGGTTACGATCGAGAAACAGCCGGAATCCTTCGTCAGCGGCTACTATATCTCCACAAGCCTGATGATCGCCCTTGGTCTCGATGACCAGTTAGTCGGCGTTGAGGCAAAGGCCGACAAGAGAAACATCTACAAATTAAGCGCTCCGGAACTCACAGAACTCCCGTCTGTCGGAACAGCGAAAGAGTTTGACCTTGAGGGCTGTGCCGCATTAAAGCCGGACCTTGTGATCGTTCCGACAAAGTTAAAAGATTCCATCCCGGCTATGGAAGAGCTTGGTCTCACCGTAATCGCTGTAAATCCGGAAGACCAGACAAAGTTATTCGAGACCATCGACATGATCTCCACAGCCGCAGACGTAGTTGAGAAAGGCCAGGAGCTGGAGTACTGGATCTCCGACGCTCTTGAGAGCTTAAAGAAATCCCTCGACGGCGTTGAGACTCCGTCCGTATACCTTGCAGGCAACAGCGCTCTGTTACAGACCGCTGGTCCGGAGATGTATCAGTCCACCCTGATCGAGAACGCCGGCGGCGTGAACGCGGCTTCCGACATCACTGATACATACTGGGCAGATACTTCCTACGAGCAGATTCTCTCCTGGAACCCAGACTACATCGTACTCGCTGCTGACGCTGACTACGATGTTGACTCTGTTCTGAACGATTCCGCTCTCGCTGACTGCACAACTGTAAAAGAAGGACACATTGCCCAGATCCCGAGCGACATCGAAGCTCTCGATTCCCCGGTACCGGCAAGCTTTTTAGGCAGCTACTATGTCGCTTCCATTCTTCACCCGGACGTTGTAACTGAAGACGATTTCAAGACTACAGAAAAGAATTTCTATGAAACATTCTATGGCTTCACTCCGGAAAGCGCAAACTGATTCCAACCGGACAATGGCAATTTTAACTCTGGCGATGACATTTCTTGTCATCGCCTTTGTTTCAGCACTGACTACCGGAAAGTACCCGATCTCCCTGGCGGATCTTTGCGCAGGGGAACCAATGGCGGTCCGCACTTTTACCATACTCCGCCTGCCCCGCGCCCTCATGGGACTCGTCGGCGGCTTTGGCCTCGGTGTGGCCGGGTTCGTCTACCAGACGGTCTTCCGGAACCCGCTGGCGTCCCCCGATATCATCGGCGTCTCTTCCGGTGCCAGCGCAGGTGCCGCCTTCGCAATCCTTTTTACCTCCGCTGCATCGCCGTCCACCACGGTCTTCGCGTTTGTCGGCGGACTTCTCGCAGTTTGTCTGTCCCTTGGACTCACCGCCCTTTCCCCAGTAAAGGAACACTCTTCCATTGTTCTCGCGGGGATCGCGGTCCACGCCCTGGCGCAGACATTTCTCATGGTGCTGAAGCTCATGGCTGACCCGGAAAAACAGCTGGCTTCCATCGAATACTGGATCATGGGAAGTCTTGCGGGCGTCACTGCCTCGAAGATCCCGTTCCCTGTTGTGATCATTCTGTTTAGCTCCGCCGTTATTTTCCTGCTCCACCGCCATATACTGGCGCTGTCGGTGCAGGAGGACGAGGCACGAATGCTGGGTGTCTCTGTCCAGAAGACCAGGTTTTTCGTGCTTTTCCTCGCGACACTCACGGTGGCTGCCGCAGTCAGCGTCACGGGGCTTATCAGTTTTATCGGTCTTCTCGCCCCGCACACGGCGAGACTTCTCACCGGGCACAACAGGCGGTCATCCTGTCTTTTGAGCGGGATCATCGGAAGTGTCCTGCTGCTCACTGCGGACGTATTGGCGAAGTCCCTGACTGCGGTGGAATTGCCTGTGAGTATCTTCACATCGCTTCTCGGTGCACCGTTTTTGATCTATCTGATTCTCGCGGAAAGGAGGATCTGAGTCAAAATGGCTGATTTTTTTTCTGTTCAGGATATCTCCCTCTGTCTCGGCGGACGGCAGATCCTGGATCATGTCTCCTTTTCTGTTGACACACCAGGGCGTGTGATCGGACTTCTGGGGCCAAACGGAGGTGGAAAGACCACACTTCTCCGGGCCATCTGCGGGGAATTGCCCCATGACGGGCATGTTTTTCTTGAAGGTGCTGAGCTCGCCGGACTGCGTTCAAAGGAACTGGCACGGCGGGTCAGCTATATTCCGCAGCAGAGCGGGATCTCGATCTCCATGAGTGCCATAGATGTGGTGCTGATGGGATTTTATCCAAAATTAAAGCTGCTCAGCCAGCCATCCGCGGATATGAGAGCGGCGGCACTCCGGGCTCTGGAACAGGTCGGGATGGCTGGTCTCGCAGACCGGGATTATCTGACGCTCAGCGGTGGAGAAAAGCAGCTTGTGATCCTGGCCCGGACGCTGGTGGAAGGCACGAAGCTGCTGCTCTTCGACGAGCCGGACAGCTCGCTGGATCTCGGAAATAAGTACCGGATGGTGCGGATGATCATGGAATTAGTGCATGGGCGTCCTGGAAAAGCTGGTCTGATCTGCCTTCATGACCCGGTTCTGGCGCTTGCCTGCTGTGACACGCTGATGCTTTTAAAAGATGGCCGCCTGATCTGCACGCTGCAGCCAAAAACTGACTCTGTCCATGATATGGAAAAGGCGTTTTCTGAAATTTATGGGGCGGTAAGACTTGTTGCTGTTGCGGATCCGGAAATCTCGAACCATAAGCGGCTCATCCTGCTTCCCCTTCTGTAATTATTCTGCTGCGGATCTTTCTCCCGCAGTGCTGAATAATTTTACTGTTTCCAGATTGGCATTTATGATATTATGGTAACTGTTCAGTATCCTCACAGTCACATATTATGATCATAATAATTCTTGAAAGAAGGTGTTCTCCATGATATCCGACATCCGAGTTTTTCTCTGCGACGATGACCACCTCCGATTCTTTGGTGAAGGTCCCTGCCGTCTGCTCCATCTGATCGAGGAGACCGGTTCGCTGCGGGCGGCGGCGATGTCTATGGGGATGGCGTATACGAAGGCACTTGCCATCATGAGGCGAGCCGAAAAGAATCTCGGTTTTCCGCTCACGGCCCGCCGGATCGGCGGAAAAGGCGGCGGAGGAAGTGTCCTGACGCCGAAAGCAAAGGAGTTTTTACATGACTATGAAACCTACCGTGACGCCTGTATTCAGAGCAGCCGCGAACTCTATACTCAGATCTTTTCTAAATATGCAGATGGGGGAGAAGACGGGGAATAAATTTGTGTCTGAAACAGCGGCAGCTGCAGGTATTCATAAAAAACGGCATTTGGTCATAACTGGCAGCCGGGGAATCGGGAAGAGCACGCTGCTGAGAGAAATTCTGGCACTGCCGTACTTTTCTGATTTAGGACCATTTCCAGGATTTACAACGCAGGCGTTTCCGCGCGACCGTGTGGAATTGACAGATAATCTTACTGGTGAAACTGCGAGAATCGGATCCTACCATCCACCTAAGTCCTTCGCTGTTCCAAATTTCCCTGCAGATAGTTTTGTACAAAAAGCTTGTACTGCTGATTCTGCGCATCCTGATGCTCAACGATCCGGCAACCAAATGACACCGGCTATGGATGGCTTCCTTGGGCTCGGCATCACTTCTATAACCCGCTCCATTGAGTCCGCTTCCCAATGGGCGGTAATCGACGAACTCGGCTATCTGGAAAGCTCCTGCCCGGAATTCTGCGATGCTGTTTTCCGTCTTTTTGACCAGAAACAGGTCATCGCTGTTCTCCGCAGCCAATCCACACCGTTTCTCGATGCACTGCGGGCACGGAACGACGTGTTCCTTTACGACCTGGATCATCCGCTTCTGCCCATCGGATGCGTGATCATGGCGTCCGGGCTTGGAAAAAGATTTGGTTCCAATAAACTTATGGCAGATTTCAATGGAAAGCCAATGATCTACCGGATCTTATCCGCCACCGACGGTGCACTTTTTGCTGCCCGGATCGTTGTGACGAGATCCAGGGAAGTTGAAGCATTTTGTCGAGAGCGAAAGATTCCGGTCCTTCTGCATGCAATGCCCTACAGAAATCACACGGTCCTTCTTGGACTGTCTGCCTTATTGAAGGAATATCCGGAACTTGCGGGGTGTATGTTTGCGCTGGGGGATCAGCCGCTGTTAACAAAAGAGACACTTGAAGCTATGGTAATAACATTTTCGCAGTATTATCAAACTGCCTCTCCGATTTTCCGCCTGGCAGCTATCGCTGAGGATGATTCTATAATTCCTGGAAACCCAATTCTTTTCGGGAACCGATATTTTGAGGAGCTTCTCACACTCCCGGACAATCACGGCGGCAATGTTCTGCTGAAAAAATATCCCGACGTTGTCCGGTATTTCCCCGCAGGTGATCCTCTGGAACTCGCTGACGCGGACACCCCGGCAGAACTGGAGCAACTAAAAAAAGCGGAATTTAACCGGTAAGCGACACCTCGGTATCGCCCGGATAAATTCCGCTTTTTTATTAACCCTGCGCACAGATTTCTTATCAAAAAATTTTCAACGTACTTGATCGGGTCATTTTAACGATTTCAAGTATTTTATAATCGTTCAGCGCAAATCCCATCATTTTTTATCATTTGGAAGCACAATATTCAACAAAATCGCAACCATAGCCGCCGGAACAATTCCGGAGCCGCCGAAGATCAGCTGGATCGCCTGCGGGGTCTGAGCTAAGATTGCCGTGTTCGCTCCCATTCCATAACCAACTCCAAGCGCTACAGAAACGATAGTCAGGTTCTTCGCTGTCATCTTCTCCTTTGTGACCAGCTGGATTCCGCTGATCACGATGGATGAGAACATCATAACGGCTGCGCCGCCGAGAACAGCCTGCGGCATAATAGAAACGATGGCGCCCAGCTTCGGAACAAGACCGCAGAGGATCAGGAATACTGCGCCTGTCGCGAGAGCGGTACGGTTCACTACTTTTGTCATCGTAACCAGTCCGACGTTCTGGCTGAAGGAGGTATTCGGAAGAATTCCAAACAGTGCCGCGAAAGAAGATCCGATACCGTCGCAGATCACGCCGCCGGAAAGCTCCTTGTCTGTCGCCTCACGGTTCATTCCGCCTTCAATAACACCGGAGATATCTCCGACCGTCTCAACAGCCGTTACGATAAACATGATGAGGATCGGCGCGATGGCACGGGCATCAAACACCGGCTTCACCGGAAGAAATTCCGGAATGCTGATCCAGCTTGCCTGGGCGACTTTATCCCAGTTCAGTACCCATGCTTTCGTGTACTCGGCTCCGTCTGCCGTGATTCCCGTTGTCGGAAGAACCAGGCTCATAACAAATGCCGCAATATATCCCGCAATGATTCCGATGAGAATTGCGGAGTTGCTTGCCATTCCGTTGGTCCAGTGTTTCACAGTAAGGATCACCACAAGGACAAAGATCGCCAGGAGAAGGTTCTCCATAGAGCCAAAGTCCTTCGCGCCGCTTCCGCCGCCGAAAGAATTGATCCCTACGGAGATCAGGGACAGTCCGATGGACAATACAACCGTTCCCGTTACAACTGCCGGGAAAAATTTACGCAGCGGCTTGATAAAGAATCCGAGAACACTCTCAAAAAGACCGCCGAGAATTGACGCTCCCATGATCGCGCCATAGGTGGCGAGTCCGCCGCCCATAGTGTCCGCCACACTCTTGAAAACTCCGATAAAACCGGAGCTGGTTCCCATGATGATCGGAACTTTACCTCCGATCGGACCGATCGCATAGAGCTGGACCAGAGTCACAACTCCCGCTACAAACATCGCGTTCTGTAAAAGACAGACCTGAAGATGGGCGAACTCCTCGCTTCCACTGATTCCGCATGCGCCGCAGATAATAAGAAGCGGGGTCAGGTTTCCGACAAACATCGCCAATACATGCTGGAGTCCAAGTGGAATCGCACGTTTCAACGGCATTTTTCCATAGAAATCATACATCGCCTGATCCGTTATCTTTTCTTTTCCCATACGTTTTTCTCCCCTGATGTAAATTTTTTCAGCTGCCTGTGTATGTACAGCCGTAATTTTCCACTGTCCCATCTGAATTCCGGCACGATTGCCATCGACAGGTTCACTTATTAACAGTGATTATTTTTTGTACCGTCATTATAAGCAAAAAAAGACAGCATGTAAATATGCTGTCGAAAATTTATATGTTCTTTTTTCGTTCTGGATCGTCAGTGCCGGATGCCTCCGCTGCAGCATGCAGGCTTTTCAGTTCGGAAATCCTTATCTATGTGGAGTAACGAGATCAGGACTCTTCCCCCTCATTGGCTTCTTCCATGGTGACGACAGCCTGGGATCTTTCATCCGTATAATGGATCCGCAGAACTGCCTGAGGCCAGTTGAGCTGGATATGAGCGGTCTTGTTCTGCTCGGCTCCGGCTTTTTCGATAAGTTCAATGAGTTCTTTCAGAACCTCACGGGTCAGGTAGCCGCCGCGCCAGTGGAATGTAAGTGTTTTATTCTTCTTTGCAGTCTGCAGGGAGCGCTTGTAAACTTCCTCCGTCTTTGTGAAGGAAAGTTTTTTCTCTTTATAGTAAAAGTGATCACCGTCCGTACAGGCCGGGGCGGGGGCGATCAACGGCTCATGGTCGCGGAAGACCGCCTTATCGTCCAGATTGAAGTAGTCGTAGCGGATCTCACCGCCGGTCTCAACGCATTTTCCAAGGCTGTTGTCGAAGGTGGCATCCAGGTGATAGCAAGTCTTACCGATCTTCACGATATTCCATGTATGGCGGTACTTGATCCCTTTTTCCGGATTGTTTCCGCATAAGGCGATCATACACCAGATTCCAAGCGCGTCGCAGAGGATCTTGACCGACTTTGCGATCCCCTCGCAGACGCCGACACCATGACCCAACGGTCCGATAATTTCATGGGAATAGGGCTTTTTCAGTTTATCGTAGTGGATATTCTCACAGATAAAATCGTGGATATACTTTTCCTTTTCCAGCTCCGGGAGCTTTGCCGCCGGTCTTGCGAGCTTTTCCACCCGGGCATTCATGGCTTTCTGGTGGTCTTTGATTTTGCTCTTCTCAAAAAGGTATTCCGGGATGAAGATCAGATTCGGGGAATCCGCGAAATACCGGTATTTAAAGCTGGACACCCAGAAAATCTCCGGGTGGTCAAGGCGGAGCTCAAAAAAAATATCGCTTAAGGCGTGACCGTCGATCCGGGGGATCTGGAAAGAGTCAGCAAGGCTTAACAGTCCCTGCTGCATGGCACGGTAAACAGCCTGTCGCTCTTTGTCCATGTGATTATAATAAAATGGTTCCATGATAGTTGTGATCCTTTCAAATCTCTAAAAATTTACCCGACTCAGTATAACGTATTTGTAAATGCTTTTCCAGTTAAATTCTGCGGAAAAACATTAACTGTACAATCGTTGTAAGGTTTAATATTTTTGTGCGCCAGTGCGTCAACGCAGAATTGGCTCGTGCGTCCGCGCAAAGCGAAAGAAGACCGCCCATCACCAGCACAACACTGACAACAGGCGGTCTTCACATATTCATATTTTATTCCCCGCACTCTCCAGCAGCTGCCCGATCTTCGAAACAAACAGATCGAACGCAACATCGTTCTTTCCGCTGTTGATAACGATATCGGCGAGAGCCCTCGTGGGCTCTACATACATGTAGTGCATGGGTTTTACGGTTGTTAAGTACTGAGTGATGATTCCTTTCAGGTCGCGGCCGCGCTCCTCTACGTCGCGGACGATGCGGCGGAGGATCCGCTCGTCAGCGTCGGCTTCCACATAGACTTTGATGTCCAGGAGGCTGCGGATCCGCTCGTCGGCGAGAAGCAGGATGCCCTCAACGAGGATGATCGGTCTCGGCTCGATCTTGATGATCTCGCTGGATCGGTTGTGCTGGCTGTAGTCGTAGACCGGACACTCGATGGTCTTTCCGGCTTTCAGCTCCTTTAGGTGCTCCACCAAAAGATCTGTCTCCAGGGAATCCGGATGGTCATAGTTGACCTTCACACGCTGCTCAAACGGGATCCCGTCCTGTCTGCGGTAATAGTTGTCGTGGTAGATCACGACAACATCATCCCCGAAGTACTGCCTGAGCCTGTTCGTAAATGTCGATTTTCCTGAGCCAGCCCCCCCGGCAATTCCGATAATAATAGGTTCCATATCGATTACCTCGTAAGTCCAAATTCTTCCGGCATGAATCTCGGACAGATATTCTCTGTCGTGCAGATCACCGTTGCCGCAAGTCTTGTACCGATTCCGCATGCCTCCTGCAGCGTCTTGCCGTAGGTAAGTCCGATGCAGACGCCGGAAAAGAACGCATCCCCGGCTCCCGTCGTGTCCACGATATCTACCTTACGTCCCGGATAAATTCCAGTGTGCCCGTCCGAATCAACAAAGACAGATCCGTCTCCTCCCATGGTGACCACCATGCGGGAGATCTTCGCGGAACGGATCCGGTCCGGAAGAATTGCCGCTAACTCTGCCGGAGTCATATGATCATAGTCTTCCGAGAACAGGATTCCCGCCTCCTGCTGATTGCACACAAAGCATGCGGTTCTGCGGATAAAATCTCTTCTCTCCACAGCGATCGTCATATTGGATACAAGCGCATAGACCTCTTTGTGATACTTTTCCGCATACATGAAGGTCTTTTTCACGATCTCCTTGTCTGTATCGATCTCGATCGCAATGCTGTCCGCATCCTTAAAGATCTCGTCCCCGTGCTCATCTAAGATCTGCTCGATGGGCTTGTGGTCCGGTCTCTTTGAGATGGATGCCACCACGTCTCCCTCATGATCAAAGACGGCCAGCCATGTTCCCATGCCGTCCTTGACCTTCTTCATATACTTCGTCTCGACTTTATGGCGTTTCAGCTTCTGGATCACATCGTCTCCCATGGCGTTGTCATCCACCGCACTGATAAATGTCGGTTTCAGCTCAATATTTGCGATGTTCTCCGCCACGTTTCTCGCAACGCCGCCGTGGATCTGGATCACAGTTCCGGCATTTCTTCCCTGCGGAATATAAGGGGACAGGGAATACCCCTTAATATCTATAAACACATCTCCGATTACTACAATTCCCATCGTAATTCTCCTTTATCTATGTCCTTTATCTCTGACCTTTATCCTGTTGGGTCATTTGGGATATGATCCTTTGTGGTGTAATCTTAACACATGTTAAAATGCGTGGCAAGAGTCAGTTCTGTCATGATCTTCTCTCTTGAGGTCATATCCAAAAAAGATCCTGACCGGAGGCATTGCTGCTTCCAGGCAGGATCTTTCTTCTATATAAAATAAGATTCCGTGTAACTGTTCAGTACCCTCACAGTTACGATTCAGTTACTTGTTCTCAATATCCATGATCATATCAACACGTCTCTGATGACGTCCGCCCTCGAAGCTTGCGCCAAGCCACTCGTCGACGATCATCTTTGCCAGTTCGCTTCCAACGACGCGTGCACCAAACGCGAGGATGTTGGAGTTGTTGTGCATTCTGGAAAGCTTTGCTGTGTACGGCTCGCTGCAGACACATGCGCGGATGCCTTTTACCTTGTTTGCTGCCAGGGAGATACCAACGCCTGTTCCGCAGATAGCGATTCCGAGGTCTGCCTCGCCGTCAGCGACAGCACGGCCGACTTTCTCACCGTATACCGGATAGTCACAGCTCTCTGTGGAGTCGGTTCCGAGGTTTAATACTTCGTAGCCTTTGCTCTCAAGATGCTCTTTGATGATGTTCTTCAGCTCTACTGCAGAATGGTCATTTGCGATTGCGATTTTCATTTCTTTCTTCTCCTATGATTGTGATAGTGTAACCGTTACATGTCACCAGTTTACATAATATTTTGAATCCGTCCAGAAAACTGTCCGGCTTCATGCGAATATTTAATTATCGCCGTCATCCGCATTCTCAACCTGAAAGAATATCTGGATCAGGTCGAGTCTGGATGTCATGGACACTAAGAGCATGTCCATAGCGGTGATAGCGGCCATGGATTCCACCACAACGACAGCTCTCGGAACAACCACCGGGTCGTGGCGCCCGTGGATCACGAGATCGATATTCGCGCCGTCCTTTGTGACGGTCTCCTGGGACTTTGCGATAGACGGGGTCGGTTTGAAGGCCGCCCGGAATACCACATCGCTCCCGTCGCTGATTCCTCCGAGAACGCCGCCAGCATGGTTCGTCTCCTTTACGATCTTGTCCCCGTCCATTCGGAACTCATCGTTATTCTCAGATCCGCATGCCTTTGTTGCGGCAAAACCGTCACCGATCTCAAAGCCCTTGACGGCACCGATGGAGAGGATTGCCTTTGCGAGGTTCGCGTCCAGCTTCTCAAATACCGGCTCGCCGAGGCCTACCGGAAGACCGGAGATCACGCACTCGACGACACCGCCGACGGAGTCGCATTCCGCGATCTTCTGGTCAAGATAATCCTCTGCTGCCTTTGCTGCCTCCGCATCCGGAAGACAGAAGCGGTTATTCTGGATCTCAGCGAGATCCATCCGCTCCGGGGAGACTTTCACCGGTCCGATGGACTTCGCGTATGCGGTCACGGAGATATTCAACTGTTTTAAGAACTTCTCTGCGATGGCACCTGCTGCGACGCGGCCGATGGTCTCCCGGGCGGAGGAACGTCCGCCGCCGCGGTAGTCGCGGAACCCGTATTTTTCCTCAAAGGTATAATCCGCATGACCCGGGCGGAAACAGGAAGCGATATTGGAGTAATCCCTGGATCTCTGGTCCGTGTTCCGGACGATCATGGAGATCGGTGTTCCCGTAGTCTTTCCCTCGAAGACACCGGAGAGGATCTCGACCTCATCGCCCTCTTTTCTCTGGGTCGTAAAGCGGCTCTGGCCAGGTTTTCTGCGGTCTAAGAGCTTCTGGATATCGGATTCGTCCAGTGGAAGACCCGCCGGGCAGCCGTCGACGACAACTCCGATGGCCTTCCCGTGGGATTCTCCCCAGGTCGTTACTTTAAATATTGTGCCGATGGTAGAACCTGCTGCCATGTTATGTTAATCTCCAATCTTTACAATTTCACAGCAGTTTGGCTCATTGACCGTAATGCTGCGGTCGCTCATGACGAGAAGACCTTTTTCATAGTCGATCTTAAAGAAGGAAATACTTCCCTCGTGGTTGATGGATGCCAGATGCTTTCCGTCCGGGAAGATCGCGATGTCCTTCGGGTAATCACCGCTGATCGGGAGACAGAAGCGCATTGTCAGCATGCCGGTCTCATCATCGCGGTCGTACATGGATACCGTATTGTCTCCGGCGTTGCTGCAGAATAAGTGCTTCTCATCCGGGGAGAGGTGCATCGCGCAGGCTGCGGTCAGCTGGTTCGGCTTGCTTCCTGTGGAAGGAATCGTCTGGATCTTCTCCACGATCGGAACGCGCTCACCCTCCTTATAAGAATAAACCTCGATCATATTTTTCAGCTCATAGAGAACATAGAAGAAACGTCCGTCGGAGCTGAACATAAAGTATTTCGGAGCGGATTCCAGCTCGCAGCGGATCGTGTCCACGAGAGTGATCTTTCCGTCCTTGTGGTCGAAACGGTAGACCTTGATCTGGTCGATTCCAAGGTCCGCCACCATTAAGAAACGCTCGTCCGGAGTCAGGCGGCTGCAGCTCACATGCGGGCGGAAGCTGCGCTCCGCAACGGATCCGAGGCCCTTGTGGAAAACGCCGTCGGCGATCTGGCCCACGGCGCCGTCCTTATTCAGGTTGAGGACCGTGATCTTTCCGTCATGGAAACCGGAGATAAAGATATAGTCGTCGGCTTTGCTTGTTGAGAGATGGCATCCGCGCATGCCCCTGATATTTGCACTGTTTAAGCGGGCAAGGCTTCCGTTCGAAAGAACGCGGAACGCCACAACACCCTCATCGGCGATGGAGTAGAGGATCTGTCCGTTCTGGGACGCTTTCAGATAGGAAGAATTATCGACCTCCACTTCGCAGCGGTAGATGAATTTTCCAGCCTCAACATCCACATCATATACAGTGATTCCCTTTGCCTTTCCCGTGTAGGAATAAGACCCCACATAGGCCATGTATTTTCCAGTCATAGGTAATTTCCCCTTTACTTTCAATTCTCCGAAAATGCCTCGTCCGGCAGCGTTTCGGAATTTCATAGATATGCTCATTTTATCATAATCTGCCACGTTTGTTAATCGAAATCTGAAAAACTCCGGGAATCGTATGAAAGAAAAAACATACCTCAGATTTTATTTCGAAACGGGGTCGGAAATCTATTGACAGAACATGGAAATCATGAGTAAATATACAAGATGAAATTCTTGTCGCACAGTCATTTTTTGTGCTGTTCTGCGTCGAAAGACAGCAGGACGTTTGAATATTTTTACATTCAGGAGGAAAAAAGAATGGAGCATCCGCTCATTGATTTGTCCCATATTTGGAAGAGCTATGACGGCGATCTGATCCTTGATGATCTGAGCCTTTCTGTAAAGGAAAATTCCTTTGTGACACTGCTCGGTCCGAGCGGCTGTGGAAAGACCACAACTTTAAGGATCATCGGTGGATTCGAAAAACCTGACAAAGGCCAGGTGATCTTTGACGGCGAAGATATCACAAACACACCGCCGAATAAACGCCAGTTAAATACAGTTTTCCAGAAGTACGCCCTATTCACCCACATGAGCATTGCGGAGAACATCGCGTTCGGTCTGAAGATCAAAGGCAAATCAAAGAGCTATATTGACGATAAGATCAAGTATGCGCTGAAGCTCGTAAACCTGGACGGTTTCGAGAACCGCAGCGTGGATTCCCTGAGCGGCGGCCAGCAGCAGCGGATCGCCATTGCCCGCGCCATCGTAAACGAACCGAAGCTTCTTCTTCTCGATGAGCCGCTCGGAGCCCTCGACTTAAAGCTCCGCCAGGACATGCAGTACGAGCTGATCCGGCTGAAGAATGAGCTGGGAATCACCTTTATATACGTCACCCATGACCAGGAAGAGGCACTGACCATGTCTGACACCATCATCGTCATGAATCAGGGCTATATCCAGCAGATGGGAACCCCGGAGCAGATCTACAACGAGCCGGAGAACGCCTTCGTCGCGGACTTTATCGGCGAGAGCAATATCGTGGGCGGTACGATGATCCACGACGAGCTTGTTGAAATCTTCGGCGCGAAGTTTGCCTGCGTGGATAAGGGATTCGGAAACAATAAACCCGTGGACGTTGTGATCCGACCGGAGGACATCGACCTTGTGAAGCCGGAGGACGGCACGCTTCAAGGCGTTGTCACGCACCTGATCTTCAAGGGCGTCCACTACGAGGTGGAGGTTACGACCCCGGACGGCTACGAGTGGCTGGTCCACAGCACGGACATGTTCCCGGTCGGACAGAAGGTCGGCATTCATGTGGATCCCTTCGATATCCAAATCATGAACAAGCCGGAGTCCGAGGACGAGGAGGCCGTTGGAGTCAATGAATAGAAAAGCATCCAGATTTCTGGCTTATCCTTATATGATATGGATGACAGGATTTACGGTGATCCCTCTGCTCATGGTATTCTGCTATGGATTGACGGACCGCAGCGGGGCATTCACCCTGGCAAACATCCTGGCCATCAGTTCCTCTGAGCATCTGAAGGCTCTCTGGCTCTCCCTGGCGCTCGCGGGAGTCAGCACCGTGATCTGCCTCCTTCTGGCGTATCCGCTGGCGCTGATCTTAAGAAAACGCCATATCGGAAAAGGCAGCTTCGTGGTATTCATCTTCATTCTCCCGATGTGGATGAACTTTCTCTTAAGAACCATGGCATGGCAGACACTCCTCGAGAAGAACGGCGTGATCAACACCTTCCTCACGATCCTGCATCTGCCGAACATTGCGATCATCAACACACCGGCGGCCATCATCCTCGGCATGGTCTACAACTTCCTGCCGTTTATGGTACTGCCGATCTACAATACCCTTGCGAAGATCGATGACAACGTGATCAACGCGGCCAGGGACCTGGGGGCGGACAATTACCAGACGCTCACAAAGATCCTGCTTCCACTAAGCGTTCCTGGAATCGTCAGCGGAATCACGATGGTATTCGTGCCCGCGCTCACCACCTTCGTGATCTCGAACCTCCTGGGCGGCAGCAAGATCCTGCTCATCGGAAACGTCATCGAGCAGGAATTTACAAAGGGAAGCAACTGGAACCTCGGCGCCGGACTTTCCATCGTGCTCATGGTATTCATCCTTCTCAGCATGACCATGATCGCAAAATACGATAAGGATGGGGAGGGATCTGCATTCTGATGAAAACCGCAAGAGAAAGATTTAAGAAATTTATTGAGGATTTCTATCTGGTGCTGGTACTGGTCTTTCTGTACGCGCCGATCCTCGTCATGATGGTCCTGTCCTTCAACAGCTCGAAATCGAGATCCCAGTGGGGCGGATTCACCTTAAAATGGTACACACAGATGTTTGAGAGCGCCACGATCATGGATGCCCTCTATAATACGTTACTGATCGCGTTCCTGTCGGCGCTTATCGCAACGATCCTCGGAACAGCGGCGGCCATCGGTCTCTCCGCGATGAAGAAGCTTCCGCGGACGATCTGCATGGGACTCAACAATATCCCGATGCTAAACTCCGATATCGTGACAGGGATCTCCCTGATGCTGATGTTCATCGCCTTCGGGATCTCCCTGGGCTTCAAGACGATCCTGTTCGCCCATATCACCTTCAACGTGCCCTATGTGATGCTGAGCGTCATGCCGAAGCTTAAGCAGACGAGCCGGAACACCTACGAGGCGGCCATGGACCTGGGCGCCGGTCCGTTACAGGCATTTTTCAAGGTAGTGTTCCCGGATATTATGCCTGGTGTGTTATCGGGCTTTTTGATGGCGTTTACGATGTCTCTCGACGACTTTATCATCACCCACTTTACGAGGGGCGCCGGGATCAATACACTTTCCACCCTGATCTACAGTGAGGTGCGCCGCGGCATCAAGCCGTCCATGTACGCCCTGTCCACCGTGATCTTCGTGACGATCCTCGCGCTGCTTCTCATCACGAACTTTGCCCCGGCAAAACCGCAGGCGAAGGCGGGAGCCGGAAGCTTCGGTCCGAACGCGGTACCGGATAAGGAAAAGAAGCCGTTGTGGAACGGAAAGACAGCCATCGTGCTGGCGTCCTTCCTGATCGTGGGAAGCGTCTGCTATACAAGCTATCTTCACTTTACGTCATCCCACTCCAACGAACTCTATGTTTACAACTGGGGGGAGTATATTGATGAGAGTGTTATCGATGAGTTTGAGGCAGAGACCGGAATTCATGTGACGTATGACCTCTTTGAGACAAACGAGGAGATGTATCCGGTCATCGAGGCAGGAGCAGTCAGCTACGACGCGGTATGTCCGTCGGATTACATGATCCAGAAGATGGTGGAGAACGGACTTCTCGCCGAGATCAACTTTGAGAATGTACCGAATATTGCGAATATCGATCCGGTCTACCTTGAAAAATCAAAGGCGTTTGATCCGGAGAACCGCTATTCTGTCCCGTATACATGGGGAACGGTCGGAATTATCTACAATGTCCAGAAGCTGGAAGAGCTTGGAGTCCCTGCGCCGACAAAGTGGTCGGATCTCTGGGATGAAAGATTAAAGGGCGAGATCCTGATGCAGGACAGCGTCCGCGACGCGTTTATGGTTGCATTAAAGGAACTTGGATATTCCATGAACACCACAGACGTAGGAGAGCTGGAGGAGGCGAAGAAGCTTCTCCTGGCGCAGAAGCCGTTAGTACAGGCATATGTTGTGGACCAGGTCCGCGATAAGATGTTAAACGGCGAGGCGGCGGTAGGTGTTATCTACTCCGGTGAGCTGTTATACCTCCAGGAAGAGGCGGAGACACTGGATCTCGATTATGATCTTGAGTACGTTCTTCCTAAAGAGGGGACAAACTTGTGGATCGATTCCTGGGTCATCCCGGACAACGCGAAGAATAAGGAGAACGCGGAGAAGTGGATCAACTTCCTCTGCCGCCCGGATATCGCGGTGAAGAACTTCGAGTACATCACCTACGCAACCCCGAACAAGGCAGCGTTCGAGATCCTGGATCCGGAATATCAGGAAAATAAATCTGTATTCCCGGATACAGATGAGCTGGAGAATTCTGAGGTCTACAGTTATCTTGGAACCGAGGCGGATGATCTCTATAATGCACTCTGGAAGGAAGTTAAATCACAGTAATATAGGAAAGGAAACGGGAATCCGGCAGAAACAAACTCTGCCGGGTTCCCGTTTTTGATTTCTATAGTTCCACATTTTACATCAATACTGCCCTTATCTCCGGTTCGCCTTCTCCACATGCACGCTCTTACCTTTGATCTTCACATGGTTCATTGCGTCCATAACGATATCGGCCTGCTCCTTCGGAACTTCCACGAAGGTATATTTGTCATACATATCGATACTTCCAACGAGACGGCCCGGAATTCCGGATTCACCGGCGATGGCTCCTAAGATATCGCCCGGCTTCACGTTCTGGTTCTTTCCGAGGTTGATGAACAGTCTTGTCATGCCGCCTCTGGCGTTCTTTCTGTCCATGTACTCCTCGTCATCGCCTCTCTGGCGTCTGCGTCCGTTTCTTCCGCGGTCATTTCTTCCGCCGCGTCGGTCGAGATCGTCAAGGTCACGGAGCGGTCTTCCCTCATCCGCGATGTCCTCGTAATCGTCGCCCATGGCCATCTTCAGGAACGCTGCCGCAAGCTCTAAGGAAGTGTAATCCTCAGCAAGAAGACGCTTCTCGATAATATCTGTCATGCGCTCTAAATTGCTGTCGTCACCGATATGCTGCTGAACATCATCTAAGATCTTCTCTGCCTTGATCGCAGTCACATCATCTAAGGACGGGATCGGCTGCGGAACGATTTTTGTCTTGCAGAATCTCTGGATGTCGCGGAGCTTGTAGACCTCGCTTCCCACCGCAAGGCTGAATGCGCGTCCTTCTCTTCCGGCACGTCCGGTACGTCCGATACGGTGTACATAGTACTCGTCATCCTGCGGAATATCGTAGTTAAATACGGCTTCCACATCGTCAACGTCGATACCTCTCGCCGCAACGTCCGTCGCAACAAGGATCTCGGTAGCGCCATTTCGGAAGCTTCCCATTACACGGTCACGCTGCTCCTGCTTTAAGTCTCCGTGAAGACCTTCCGCAAAGTATCCGCGGCCCTGGAGTGCCTGCACCAGCTCATCCACCTGCTTTTTCGTGTTACAGAACGCAACGGAGAGCTTCGGGGAATAGAGATCCAGCAGACGGCACATAACTTCCACTTTATTTCTCGGTTTTACTTCATAATAATACTGGGTCACCTTCGGAACCGTCAGTTCCTTCTTTACGACCTGAACCATCTTCGGGTCCTTCTGGAACTTCTGGGCAATCTGGGCGATCGCGTGAGGCATTGTCGCGGAGAACATTACGGTCTGGCGCTCCTCAGGAAGCTCACCTAGGATCGTCTCCATGTCCTCGAGGAATCCCATGTTCAGCATCTCGTCCGCCTCATCGAGAACCACCGTGTGGATCGCGTCGGTGCGGATCGTCTTTCTTCTCATATGATCCATCACACGTCCCGGGGTTCCAACGATGATCTGGACACCGCCCTTTAAGGAGCGGATCTGTTTTACGATCTCCTGTCCGCCGTAGACCGGGAGGATCTTGATCCCGGACATGTATTTCGCAAGGCGGCGAAGCTCTTCCGCTACCTGGATCGCAAGTTCTCTCGTCGGGCAGAGGATCATTGCCTGTGTCTTTCTGTTTTCCGGGTCCATCTTCATGAGAAGCGGAATTCCAAAAGCTGCGGTCTTACCGGTTCCGGTCTGCGCCTGGCCGATCATGTCATGGCCTTCCATCTCAACCGGGATCGCCTGGGCCTGGATCGGGGACGCCGCCTCAAATCCCATATCTGTAACTGCGCGGAGGATCCGCGGGTCTAAATTAAGTTCGTCAAATCTGATTGTTTCCATTCAATATCCTTTCTATGTTGTCTGCATAACAATTCCATGCCAGGATACATTCATTCGACGACTCCTACGGACTCCCAGATCTCTATACCGGTCACAGAATTCTATATACAATACTGACGGCTCGTTAATATTTCAAGCCATACAGGGTGCAAATGTAAAATATCTTATAACATAGGGAGGAAAAAGTCAAGCGACGATGTCTAAAAAAACGGAAGGGCAGGTACTTTTTTAAGTACCACGCCCTTCCGGGGTGTATGTTAATTTAAACCAGTATCAAGCCTCTTTTTTGTGGTAGCACAGATATCCAAACGCCGCCGCAACGCCCACCGAGTAGATCACGAAGGTGCAGGCAAACGGAAGCTTCGCATTCACAGAGTAGATAAATCCCGCTGTCAGGGAACCCGCAATACTTCCCAATGACTGGGTCGCGTTGAAGAATCCCATGACGAGGTTCTTCTGCTCCGGCGATGCCTGGTCTGCCACCATGTTCTGGAGAACCGGGACGCTGACGGAATAGCCAGCGTAAACAAGGATACTGAACAGGATGAAGATTCCGATCTTCACGGATATCAATGTTCCGATGGAAGCCAGCGCACAGAACGCTGTGAGAACCACCATAGACTTTTTGACGTTCGTCTTCTTGATGATCCAGATACAGAGGCTCATGTTCGCGATAAAGGATACGAAACCGACGCCCGCCTTGATGATTCCGTTGTAGGAGGAAGTCAGGCCCAGCTGTGCCTTTAAGTAGTAGTTAAAAGCCTGGTCGAAACCGGTATTTCCGAAGTTGATAAAGATGTTGATCGCAAACAGGAACACGAAAGCCATGCACATGAAATTCCTGCTGTCGATGAACGCCTGGAATGGGTTCGCTTCCTTCATGAGCTGCTTTGCCGGAATATCCTTTAAATTCGCCGTGCTGTCCGGTTCACAGATAAGGAAGAAAGCAATTGCCACCGCGATCAGGGTTCCCGCCTGGACTAAGAACGCCAGACGCACGGAAAACTCGCCTAAAAATCCGCCTATCATGTAGCCGAAAGCGCTGGCCACGCTCTTGATCGTTGCACTGTATGTCAGGTATTTCCCCTGGTCTTCCGGGTCTGACTTGTTTACGATATAGGTCAGAAAGCTTACAAAGATACCGCCGGTGAAGAGTCCCGCGAACATTCTCGCGAGAATGATCATGAGTTCCGTCGTAGCGTAGGCAAACCATACCTGGGCCACACCGTATCCCAGACAACAGATCAATAAGGAAAGCCTTGAAGAAATATAGTTATTGATCTTACCCCAGAACGGAGATAACAGGAAGTTTGTGATCAGCATAACTGCTAACGCCACTCCAAACATGTAGTCGTGGAGCTGCAGCTCCTGAATTACCGTCGGTGTGACCGGGTGGGCAAAGTTGGCTGCCAGGTTAAATACGATCATGGCAGTGAAAAAGGCAGCAAATCTCAATTTGTACTTCATAAGCGTTGTCTTCCTTTGTCTTAATTTTCAGTTCCAGACTTCTGTCATTCTTCACGTCCCACTGAAACTGTTTCGTTTTTTTCGCATTTTGCTTTATTTTTGCAGAAAATTCACATAATTCAAGTTTAAACTTATATCCGCTGAATGTCAAGCGCAAACAACCGTATGTTCTCTGTAACACTTTATCAGGATTTTTCTCCCCGCAGCAAAGGCACACCCCAAACATCAGGATGTGCCTATTACTCTTAGCTTTCGGTTTCTATTTTCCCGGCATCTCTGCCATAATTTCCGCCATCTCTTTTAATCCTGTAAACACAGCATCCGGCACCGTGTCAGCGTTCTCCAGATCACCGACCTTCGTCTCCCCGGAGAGCACCAGAATCCCGTGGGCTCCATTTGCCACGCCGGTCTTCACATCGGTATAGAGACGGTCTCCCACAAAGGATATCTTCTCCCGCTCGCTTCCCGTGAGTGTCAGCACCATATCCACAGTTTCCTTAAATGGTTTTCCCACATACTTCGGCTGCCTTCCCGTAGACAGTGAGATTGCCGCGCACATAGCACCACAATCCGGGATAAATCCAGCCCGCGTCGGACAGTTGATATCCAGATGTGTTGCCAGGAATACTGCCCCACTCCGGATGTAGGTACAGGCCCTCTCTAACTTCTCGTAGGTCAGAGTCATATCAAATCCGATGACCACAACATCCGGCATATTCTTTGTGAGGAGAATGCCGTTCTCCCGGAAATTTTCCTCCAGGTCCGGGGTTCCAACTAAGTAAACCCTTTTTCCCGGATAATACATTTTCAGATATTCGATCATCACATCGCCGGATGTAATGATCTGATCCCGGCGGATATGGCAGTCCATTTTCGCCAGCTTATCAATATAGGTCCTCGGAGATTTCGAGGAATTATTTGTAAAAAATACATACCGCTTTCCGAGACGTTCCACCTGTCTTAAAAATTCCAGGGATCCGTCCAGGATCTGCGTGTCCAGATAGAAGGTTCCGTCCATGTCCAGGACGAAAAGCTCTGTCTCCTCCAAAAGTTTTTTTCTGTCCATCTTCCCTTTCTCCCTGCCTTATACCTTGAACCGGTATCCGACACCCCAGATCGTCTCGATATACTGGGGTTTCGCGGTATTCATCTCGATCTTCTCGCGGATCTTCTTGATGTGGACTGTAACGGTCGCAATATCACCGATGGATTCCATGTCCCAGATCTTGGAAAACAGCTCTTCCTTCGTGAAGACGTGGTTCGGGTTCTGGGCTAAGAACGCCAAAAGGTCAAATTCTTTTGTCGTAAAGTTCTTCTCCTCGCCGTTTACATAGACGCGGCGGGCTGTCTTATCGATTTTTAAACCGCGGATCTCGATGATATCGTTCACCGGGGTTCCGCTTCCGATGAGTCTCTCGTAGCGGGACAGGTGGGCCTTGACTCTCGCCACCATCTCGCTCGGGCTGAACGGCTTTGTAATATAGTCGTCAGCACCGAGACCAAGGCCGCGGATCTTATCGATATCGTCTTTCTTTGCGGAGATCATGATCACCGGTGTGTTTTTCGTCTCTCGGATCTTCTTACAGATCTCAAATCCGTCCACTCCCGGCAGCATAAGATCCAGGATAAAGAGGTCGAACTCCTCCGAAATCGCCCGCTTTAAACCGGCTTCTCCGTCATTTTCTATCTCAACCTCGAAACCGGACAGTTCCAGATAATCCTTTTCGAGTTCTGCAATACTCTCCTCATCTTCTACGATCAGAATTTTGCTCATATAAGTTCCTCCTGTTATGGGTATTATATTTTACTGCTGCGCGTCCCCCGCGGTCTTTCTGAGTACAAAGTGGATCTCTGTTCCGATTCCCAGCTTGCTGGTGGCCCAGATCTTTCCTCCATGGTCCTCAATGATCTTCTTTACGATGGAAAGGCCGATGCCGCTTCCGCCCTTGCTGGAATTTCTCGAGGAATCCGTCCGGTAGAAACGGTCGAAAATATACGGAAGCTCTTTCTGTCCGATGCCTTTTCCGTTGTCCTCGATCTCCACCTGGACAAAGTCACCCACATCCAGGATCCGGATATTGATGATCCCATTCTTTTTATCCATGTATTTTAAGGAATTTCCGATGATGTTGTTGATGACGCGCTTCATCTGCTCCGCGTCGGCGATCACCATCACGTCCTCATCTACAAAGTTAAAATAGCCAAGCTCGATTCCTCTCGCCTCGAGTTCCAGTCCTACTTCCTCCACACAGTCGCGGAAGTAGTTTGCCACATTGATCTTCGAGAAGGTATACGGGATCTTATTTGTGTCGATCTTTGAGTAGAATGTCAGCTCGTTGATCAGACGGTCCATATCGTTCGCCTTGTTGTAGATCGTCCGGATATATTTATCCCGCTTCTCCGGCGAGGACGCAACACCTTCCATAAGACCTTCCGCGTAGCCCTTGATGGCTGTGATCGGGGTCTTTAAATCGTGGGAGATGTTGCTGATCAGCTCCTTGCTCTCCTTATCATACTGGATCTTTTCTTCCGTCGATTCTTTCAGACGGATCCTCATTTCCTCGAAGTTCTGGCAGAGCTGCCCGATTTCATCATCGTCCTCCACATCGAGAGTGAAGTCCAGATTTCCGTCGCGGATCTGTTTCGTTGCCTCCTGAAGCTTTCCGATCGGCCATAAGATCGACCGGTAGACCCAGGCTGTCAACATACCGCCAGTGATAAAAAGGATCAGCACACTGCTGAAGAACATCTCTGTGATCATGGATTTTACCTCCGGGATCACATCCACAACGTTTGTCACAAGGTAGACCGCGATCCGGCTCCCATCTGCCAGTTCAAATTCTCTCTGTTTGATCAGATGTTCCGTATTTTTATCCAGATAATTGCCCCAGGAATCAGAGTCATTGATCTCCGCATAGTCCGATATCTCTCTCTCCAGGCTCGATGCTGTCTCGTCGTTTCCTATATAGATCAGTTTTCCATCCTTCGTCACCATCAGAAAGGAGTGTTTTTCAGTCATCCGGGCGTTCAAGTCGCCCAGATACGACTGGTCCGTGAAAATCTCCGGATCCTTCGCGATCTTTTCTTCGATCTCCTTCTGAATGCTCTCAGTCAGGTGGCTGAATACCCGGATCGACGCGCCGGCAGAGAGATCCACCTGGCCAACGTCGTAGGTCTCCCGGAACACCCGGTTCTGATAGGAACTGAGTCCTAAAATCGAGATATAGATCAAAAAGATCGGTACCACCGTGATCGTCAGAAATGTGATAAGTAATTTTGTACGTATTTTCATGAGCGGCTGCGCGCTCCCTTCTTATTTTTGTCCGCCAGTCTGAGAGAACATACCGGCTTTCTGATCGCTCCGCACTACGTGCTCCTACGTCTGTGCCCCGCACCGGCCAGTGCAAAGCGATCCGGTATCCGATGGGGCAAAGGATCCTTTGACCCCAACAGCATATGATAAGTATAACACAACTCTTGTGGGTAATTTATAAAAGTATTCTAAAAAAGAATGTGCCTTGGCACATTCTCGCGCCTCGTGCGGTCGCTTGCGACAGTCTACATCTTCGCGCGAGTGCGCATTTTGGGCACGTCAGTGCCTTTTTATGTAACAGGGAATTCCTCGGAATTTCCTGTTACATAAAAAAGCGGCGCAGTTTCCTGACCTTTCCGGAAACTGCGCCGCAGCTTTTCGATCATTTCTGTCCCTGAACATTCATGATCGTTCTATTCTTTTTCTCTATTACAGATACTTCTTTAAATCCTCAACCTTGTCAAGCTTCTCCCACGGAAGATCGATATCTGTTCTTCCGAAGTGACCGTATGCTGCGGTCTGCTTGTAGATCGGACGGCGGAGATCAAGCATCTTGATGATCCCTGCCGGGCGGAGATCGAAGTTCTCACGGATGATCTCGACTAACTTCTCGTCGGATACCTTTCCGGTTCCCTCTGTCTCAACCATGATGGAGGTCGGATGAGCCACACCAATCGCGTAGGAGAGCTGGATCTCGCACTGGTCAGCAAGGCCTGCCGCTACGATGTTCTTTGCAACGTAACGCGCTGCGTATGCTGCGGAACGGTCTACCTTTGTGCAGTCCTTTCCCGAGAAAGCTCCGCCGCCGTGACGGGCATACCCGCCGTAGGTGTCAACGATGATCTTTCTTCCGGTCAGTCCGCTGTCTCCATGCGGTCCACCGATCACGAAGCGTCCGGTCGGGTTGATGAAGAACTTTGTATCTGCGTCTACCATCTCCTGCGGAAGGATCTCATCAAATACATATTTCTTGATGTCCTCATGGATCTGCTCCTGAGTCACATTCTCATCATGCTGTGTGGAAAGAACGACTGCGTCAAGGCGGAACGGCTTTCCGTTCTCATCGTACTCAACTGTAACCTGGGTCTTTCCGTCCGGTCTCAGGTACGGAAGAGTTCCGTTCTTTCTGACCTCGGTGAGACGTCTTGCAAGCTTATGCGCAAGAGCGATCGGATACGGCATGTACTCCGAGGTCTCGTTTGTAGCGAAACCGAACATCATACCCTGATCACCAGCACCGATCGCATCCAGCTCATCGTCTGTCATGTTGTTCTCTTTCGCTTCAAGCGCCTTGTCAACACCCATAGCGATATCGCTGGACTGCTCGTCGATTGCAGTGAGAACACCGCAGGTATCACAGTCGAAACCATATTTTGCACGGTCATAGCCGATCTCACGGACGGTCTCGCGAACGATCTTCTGGATATCCACATATGCCTTTGTTGTGATCTCGCCCATTACCATAACAAGACCTGTTGTTGTGCATGTCTCACATGCAACACGGCTCATCGGATCCTGTTCCATTAACGCGTCGAGGATCGCGTCGGAGATCGCGTCGCACATTTTGTCCGGATGTCCTTCAGTTACGGACTCGGAAGTAAATAATCTCTTTTCCATTGTAACTCCTTTCAAGTTATAGGCAGGCCGCACCTGCACCCGCAGTTACGGCAAAACAAAAGTCCGCTCAATGCTAAGCGGACTTGACGACTTTACACTGGTCAAATCCTCTTATTGCTCGATTTACTCGCTCAGGTTGGCACCTTCCTGCCCTCTCGCAAACGCGATTAACAGGGGTTGCCGTGACTTCATCGGTCCTATGTACCTCCATCACTCTGAATAAGGGATATTGCGAACTTTTTAAATTTATTGTTCCGTAAGCCACCTGAAAAATGACCTACGGATGGTATCTTATACGATTCATACGGGAATGTCAAGCGGCAATCACAAAAAAACTCGAAAATCCGTTACAGTTCAGCCATTACATCTTCTTGTTTTCATATTCATGAAAACAAGAAGCTTGGTGGTTCGAATTCTTATCAGCCGACTCTCAGTCTGAATTTCTGTGCTTCCTTCTCGGAATCCACACGCTCGATCACTGCGCCGAGGGAGCGGAGTTTTTCCTCGAAGTTCTCGTATCCGCGCTCTACATAGCCAATCTCATCGACAGTGGTGTAGCCGTCAGCGGCCAGTCCCGCAAGGACAAGGGCTGCGCCTGCGCGGAGGTCCGGTGCTACGACCTGGGCACCTGTGAAGTTTCCGACACCGTCGACGATGGCAACGCTGCCTTCCACTTTGATGTTTGCTCCCATGCGGGAAAGCTCATCCACATATTTGAAGCGATTCTCGAAGATACTCTCCGTCACAACACTTGTCCCATCTGCCAGGGCAAGTGCCACCGTCATCTGAGGCTGCATATCGGTCGGGAAGCCCGGATACGGGAGTGTCTTAAAGTTCATGTGACGCTGTCTCGGTTTTCCGACTACGCGGATCTCCTCGTCGAACTCAACGACCTCACAGCCCATCTCGGTGAGCTTTGCGGAGATCGCCTCCAGATGCTTCGGGATCACATTTTTTACGGTAATATCACCGCGGGTGATCGCTGCGGCACACATAAATGTTCCGGCCTCGATCTGATCCGGGATGATCGAATAGTTTGTTCCGTGAAGACGTCTTACACCTTTGATACGGATCACATCCGTACCTGCGCCTTTAATGTTTGCGCCCATACTGTTTAAGAAGTTTGCGACATCAACAACATGCGGCTCTTTTGCCACGTTCTCAAGGATCGTCTCGCCTTCCGCCATCGTTGCGGCCATCATGATATTGATGGTAGCGCCGACAGAAACCACATCCAGATAGATATGACTTGCCACAAGATCGATCGCGTGGGCCACAACAGCACCGCGGACGATCTTCACATCAGATCCCAGTGCACGGAATCCCTTTAAGTGCTGGTCGATCGGACGGCTTCCGATCGTACATCCGCCGGGAAGCGGAACCTCCGCACTCTTATATTTTCCAAGAAGCGCGCCGATAAAATAATATGACGCGCGGATTTTTCTCATATGCTCATCTTCCACGGTCACCGCGTGGATATTTTCCGCATTGATCTTTACAGTATGGCGGTCAATACGCTCAACCTTCGCTCCAAGATGGCTGATTGCCTCTAAAAGAGCATTGATATCGCTGACATCCGGGAGATTATCGATCACAACGTCATCATCGGTCATGATCGCCGCCGCTAAAATTCCCAGAGCCGCATTTTTTGCGCCGCTTATAGTTACTTCTCCTACAAGCGGATTTCCGCCCTTCATGATGTACTGTTCCATTACGCACCTCTATCTATATATCTAAAAAGGGACAGAGCTATCCCGCATTCGTCCCAGCTTGTTTTCGTTATGATTATAACATATCTGGGAAAAATGTAAAGTTTTTCTTAAGGAACGAAACCTATAGGGTTGGCACGCAGCATATGAAATCATACCCCGCTGCCCCAAGCATCTGGTTCGCCGTCTCCATGGACAGCACTTCTGTTGCCCCGCTCTCTGGATGATACACACGGACATGTGTCTGGTCATAGCCGGTCAGGTACATGGACGTTCCCTCTCCAGTGTAGGCTAACACCGGAATGTTCTGTCCCACAAAGTATAACACCTGGATGATCGTGCTGCCGGAGGCGTCCAGAAGGAAGGTTCCATCCTCCATCGTCTGGTTTATCTCAAAGGAATCGAGGTAGCGCTCCATCAGCCTTGACGCCGATGTGATATCCCTGATATAGGAAGCGCTCGCCCTGTTTCCGCGCACCCAGATGATCCGGTCACGTCCCGCTGTCACGAATCCCATACTGTTGTACGCCGTCTCCGCCGCGTCCGAGAACTCCACAAACCGTCCGAGGAATCTGCCCCGTCCGTAGGCGTAAAACTCTGTTTCCCTGCAGGCTGCTGTCGCGATCGGCTTTACAGTCTCGCTGCTCTCCGCAAGCTTCGGGGATGCCTGGCGGATCTTCTTTGCCGTCTCGATATCCCTGTCGAGCTGGACAAACAGGACCTGTCCTTTCTGATCCGACGCGTACCAGCCGATATCGTCGGCCTTTCCCGGAAGGATCTCCGCGTTGCAGACCAGCGTGTCCGCGGAATATGTCCCGAAGAATCCGTCCTTGCTTGTCACAGTCTTCATATGGATCCGGCTGTCATTCACAGACACCTCGCGGATCCAGGAACCTGGCTTCTCATAGTGCATCACGGACTTCATCTCCCTGTCCACGATATCGATGCTCTTTAAATAGACTCCCATTACACGGCCGTTGGACATCAGGTAATCCCCGCTGTCTCCGGTTCCGTAGATGCAGTCATTTCCGACAAAGCCGAAAATTCTTGATACGGACCCCGCCTGTCCGCCGAGCTGGGTCTTGTCCCCGGTGTCGAGATCCATGATCTGGATCGTCTGGGAATCCCAGATTCCTGTATTTTCCTGCCATGCCGCCCGGGAGTGATCCGCGCTGACCGCAAACTGGTTCTTTGTGAGACCGGAAGCAAGCGCCACATACTCCAGGCTCTTCAGATCGATCCCGTAGATTCCATGGTCCATATAGAAATAGAAGATTCCGTTCGTTCCGCGGTGTGCGAGGACGGAGAGATCGTCCTTCAGCTCCTCAAAAGGTTCCGTGGATGGAATAAAAAATTTCTCCTCCAGGGCATTCTGGTCCATCGCATAGTGATAGTAGGCGATTCCCGTGCTGCCCTCATGGGTTCCGCGGTTCATTCTTCCGTAGACGATAAAATCGATTCCGCCGTCCTCATCCACAGAAAGGATCTCGACGCCATGTTCCGGCACGTTGTCACGGATATCGTCGGATGCCGCGCCGCCGAAGGCGAACACTCTGGCTCCAACATTCTCGCCACTGTCGTATGCCCACAGCTCCCGGCCTGTCACAAACGCTGTGTACTGGCCCCCAGCACTCTTTACGGCATGGACTCCGTCACCGTTTCCGATTCCCAGAATGATCCGTTTTCCAGAGAACAGATCGGAATCTCCTGTGAAGAGCTCCGTCATGGTCCTCTCGTAATCCATCATGTAGATTCGCTGGGATGCCCACTTCATTGTAAAGTTTTCTGTCACCTCGTAGGTTTCCGTCTTCTCGCCATCCTTCGCCGTCACATGGGTCGCGATCTCCACATTGGCGAGATTTCCGGACAGTTCCTTTAATTTCGTGTATGCCTCACCGGTCCGCTCCACGCCCAGAGAGCCCCATGTGAGCTGGGTAAAAGTGTCTTTTAACGTCACAGTTCCCAGTGCCGAACTGTTTGCGCCGGGGGATGTCTCCATATACATGGCCAGGCTCTGGGCATCGCTGTACTTGTATGTCTTTGAGGAAAACTCCTCCGCCAGTGCCAGCATCTCGTTCACATGGCCCTGGTCCTGCTCCACGATCCGCATGTAATACCAGGCCTCGGATCCGTCGGGAAGACTCGCGCAGACGCCGAGAAGATACTCTTTTCCTGTCTCGAGAAGATTCTGGATCAGAAGCTCTGCACTTACGGCATTTTCGCTGTCTCCATTTATGGCTGCATCAAGAGATGTGACCTGGGTGCGCTCGATCAGATTTTCTGTGTCGAGGCTGCGGATCTCATAGCGCAGTCCCTGGATCTTTGTCGTACCGGCAAACCGTACCTTGAGTTTCCGGTCTTCCGGAAGTACGATCAGGCTGCCGCGGTCTGCGGTCACACCGCGCTCCTCCGTCTGGCCGAACACCGGCGCCATCTCCCGGTCTCCCATCGTCGCATAGAGTACCGGAAATTTCGCTTTCTCCATCGCCGTGTACTCCGTGATTCCATGCTCTTCTTTCTTCCCAACTGGGTGTATAAAATAAACGATCACTGCCGCCACAAAAATAAGCAGCAGGATCATGACTTTCTTGCCGGTCTTCATCTTACTGTTCCTCGCTCTGTCTATCTGTCACTGCTCTGATTTTCCATTCTGTTTAAGATCCGTCTCCTGTAGATCTCATTTATAAACAGTACCTGTAAAAGATCCTGTCCTTCTTTACCACCTGCGGTCTCCTCCGGATGACGCTGTCTCACTTTTGAAAGCTCCCGGTATAAGAATTCCCGGTCCGGGTATTCGTCATACATGGGACTTCCAGGGTATTCCAGAAGATCGCATGCCTCCTCCGCCAGGATCTGGTTCTGCTTTGCCGATGCCGGATAGAGACCTCGAAGATAATCTATCTCTGACCGGGATTCATTTCCGGTCAGCTCCGTTTTTCCGCTCTGCTCCTCTCTACGGTAAAGCATCCAGGGGACTTTCTTTGGCCCTTCGGACGAACAGGTCCTTTCTGGGTTAAAAATTCCGTAACCCTTTTTTACTTCCAGGGGATATCCCCGGTAAATCTTCTCCATAAAAACGTTCCCGCTCCTTTGCTGATCCCTATACAGGATTATCATATGCAAAAAGAGCGGGAAAGCTACCATTTCACTTTACTATGATCGTACCATGATCGGCTGATCAGGCTGTTCTTATCTGTTTGCAGACAATATTGTAAACGTACATCCTCTCAGCGCAATGCTCTTAGAACAGTTTCTTCGGGTAAACGCCTGCATCTACCAGCTTCTGGATTGATGCGACAACTGCCGGTTTGTCTTCCTTATAAGTAACTCCAAACCATTTATCCTTTGTCTCAAGCACACGGACAGTTCCTTTTCCACTGTGGATGCACTCGTCGATCACTGCCGGAAGAAGATACTCCGCCTTCAGATCTCCCTCTTTCACGTTAGAAAGGAACTCCGGGAATCCTTTTTCCAGTTCCTTTACGAAGGATGCCGGGAGACCGAACATGTTCATGGAGACATGCTGATCTTCTGTCACGGTAACCGGATTCCCGTCGTGGTCTGCCGCGTGCATGCCGTCCTCGGCCTTATATACATCATATGTCTCTGTGACCTTGGAGAGGTATCCATTATTGTCCACAGTGCACACGCCGCGGGTTACAGGACCGTTTTCGCTTAAGGTGTTGGAGAGGATAAATCCTGCCATACACATATCGAAGGTGTCCTTCGTATCATCCATCTCATTTACCATGTAATCATGGACGATCCTGAAACCTTCTTTTCCGTAATAGTCATCTGCATTGATGACAAGGAACGGCTCCTTAATTAAATTTCTCGCCGCAAGGATCGCCTGACCGGTTCCCCACGGCTTCTTTCTTCCTTCCGGAACAGAAAATCCCTCTGGGAGATCGTCCATCTCCTGGTACGCATACTCTACCGGAGCGATCCTCGCGATACGGTTTCCGATGATCTCCTTGAAATCCTTTTCCAAATCTTTTCTTATAATAAAGATAATTTTATCAAATCCTGCTTCCAGGGCGTCATGGATCGAATAGTCCATAATGATCTCACCGCTCGGTCCAACCGGGGCAAGCTGCTTGATCCCGCCGCCAAAACGGCTTCCAATTCCTGCTGCCATGATGACAAGAGATGTCTTTTTCATGTAACAGTCCTCCTTTATCTGATGATTCTTCTCACACTCACTTGAAGACATCATAACACAAACCCCGTGGGTTTTCAATCAGACAAGTGCTTCCCCGCGTTTTTTAAGAAAATCGTAACTGTTATTTTACTTATATATTCTCGAATTTTTATTCATAATCTGCGAACTTCTTCTTTGTAATACCGGATTCTGTAAAACAGCTTTTTCTGTGTGGCAGGAAGCTTGAAAGCTGCGCTTTAAAGTTCGATCATGTCGATCAGTTTCTGAAGTTCGTTGATAAACATGGATGTGTGATATCCGTCAGCGGCTGCGTGGGCGATGTTGACGCAGAATGGCATTGTAAGTATCCCGTCATGCTCTGTGAACTTACCGCAGGTAATAATTGGAAACAGCATCGGGGTTCCGCTCTCTGTGTAGGCGGAATAACCAGTAAAGTTTAACCACGGCACCATGGAGATACAGTAAAAGTTCTGTGGCTGTCCCGGTTTTGCCTTTACGGCTTTTACGTCTTTGTAGGTCTCCATGTCATCTCTCATATTTTTATAGAAGGTTTTAAAGTCTTCCGTGTATCCGGTCCAGACATCGGAGAAGGTATGGTCATCCTCATGGAAGATCGTATAATTCGGATGAAGGATATCGTAGTATCCCGGATTTCCTTCCTTGTCCCGTCCCATGCGGAATTCTTTTGTCACTGCGATCTGTTTTGAGACACAGTAGACAAAGGCAGGATAAAACTTCAGTCCTTTTTCTTTTACCTGCTGGTGCAGCTTCGTGATATCTAAGGACACAGTCACACTGTAGCCGCATTTTAACAGGTTTGTATAATAATCATAATGGGAGTTTCTCTCCCAGGTGGTTCGGTCGATCGGTGTAAATTTCATATGAATCTCCTTTAAAAGTACCCGGATTTTCTTTTCTATAAAAACTGGTAATTAACTTATATAAAAACAGAATCTTGCGTTTACAACGAATATTTAACTCCTAATACCAAACATTCTGCTGCCTGCAAGATCCTTTTACATTTTATACAATTCTTACCTTTCCAGTACTTCTGCCATGCATGTTTTTTTATTGCATACGACTCCATAATACAGGATTCTTTTCATCCCTTCCTGTCGAAACTCATATCCATAATCTTTATCCTGTATCTGCTTTAACGCTTTTTGAACCATTTCTTTCTCATGGCCTGCTTCCGCATATTTCACTTCAATAACAATTCCTGTGCCAGAATTTGAGATCCGGATCGTAATATCACTGAATCCGTCCCCTGACTCCCGGTTGGATCTGACGATCCAGTCACTCTTATAACTCAGAATTCCAAGCAGGATTCCCTGATAAAAGTTTTCTTTCCGCGAGTGCTGTACAAAAGTGTCTCTGATACTGATCGTCTGTCTCATATATTCTGTAAATAGAGCTTCTACCTGTTCTGCATTTCCCGCTTCCAATGCGCTGCAGAATGAATCGGCCATCGTTCCATCGTTCTTTACATTTTTCTGGAACATTTGCAAAATATGTTCTGTGATGATGTTGCGGATCTCCTGATTTGGAATTGCCAGATCATATCGGTTTCCATCCGGTTCCCCTCTCTGCGTTAAATACCCTGTCATAAACAAAGTACTCCAGAGATTGTCCATAGATGAATACAATTCCTTATAGGTAAGTTCCTGATTAATATTTTTTTGAACCGAACCACCATTGACAAGAAGTTCCAGTTCTTCTTTCGTTACTCCCGTCTGATCTTCCAGTCCATCAATAAAGTGGTAGATCATTTCATTTCCGCTTGTATTCAGCCAATAATTCTGAGGCGGAAGATATGGATCTTCAATATGGTCACTGCAATAATTGATCACATCCCACGGACAATAAACATCCGCTTTTCCGAATCGGTATCCATCATACCAGTTCTTTACTGTTTCATAATCCGAATCCAATTCGTAATAGTGAAGCATATCTCTCACTTCATCGTCTGTAAAACCGAAATATTCATCAAATGCAACTTTTGTGATTGGAAATATCTTAAAATTATTAAGTCCTGTAAATATACTCTCCTTGGCGACACGCAGACACCCGGTCAGGACCGCAAATTTCAAACTATCATTTGTTTTCAGAACATTCTCAAATAAGTTCCGAATCAGCAATGCCATCTCGTCATAATATCCATTCTCATTTGCCTTTGCCAACGGAACATCATACTCATCAATAAGGACAATGACTTTTCTGCCATAGCTTCGTTCGAGCAATTCCGAAAGTTCCTTTAAACTGTATACAAGTGTATCCTGCGTCATACCGCGGTCCATTAATTCTTCAAACAGCTTTTTGTCGACATCACTGAGTTTCTGACTATCCAGGGAAATAAATGCCCGCCTCGTCTCTGCATTCATGATTTTTACAAGGCTGCTGCAGGCACCTGAAAAATCACTGGCATTTACACCTTTCAGGCTGATGGAGATCACAGGAAACTGACCCATATATTTTTCACATAGTGCTGACTTCTGCGAAATATACAATCCCCGGAAAAGTTCAGGGTCCGCCCCAATTTCAAAGAAGCTGCGGAGCATACTCATATTCAGTGACTTTCCGAAACGCCGCGGGCGTGTAAATAGGTTAGCCTTTCCCCACTGGCTCAAAAGCTGTTCGATCAATTTTGTTTTATCTACATAATAGAAATTATCTCTTCTTATTTCTTCGAAATTTTCGATTCCTACCGGAAGTTTCAAAAGCTCTGTCATATGTATCTCCTCCTTTCCCTGTGCTGTTTTCTTCATTTTACCATCTGGCATTTGCACATGCAAGTTGAATCATTTCACTCCACTCGTATTCTGCCGGAATTTCCTGTTACAAAAAAGCACTCTCAGTACAGGCCGATTACGGTCTGTTCCAAGAGTGTCTCTGATGCATATTCCATATTTTATTTTATACGATCTTGCTTCCGTTCGCTGTCATCTTGAATTTCGCTCCGAGCATTTCACACGCGCGGCGGCACATGAGCATCCTCTGTAAGAAGATCTCGAAGTACTCCAGCATGGAGCAGATGTTTTCGTCGATCTTTAAGTTCAGGGTGATCACTTTCTTTTCCTCGTTTACCTTTAATTTTGCCTCTGTAACCGCATAGTTTACACGGTCGTGGATATCAAAGGAGGCCATCTCCTTCTGGCGGACACGGTTTCTGCGTACATCCGTCTTGTCGGCGATGATGAGCGCCGCGGAGATCGGATCTACAGCTCCGCCCGTTGACTCGTCATGGTTTCCGATCGCTGAGACGATGATCGCGCGGTCTGTGATCGGAAGATCCGTCTTTTCCAGGATCTGGGATGCCAGAAGGGCACCATACTCCGCATGGGCATGGCGGTTGATCGCATTTCCCATATCATGCATGAAACCGGCGATCTTCACCAGCTCGATATCGTGATCTAAGTAACCAAATTTCTTTAAGATCATTGCTGCCCGCTCCGCAACCATCGCGCAGTGCGCGTCCGAATGATCTGTAAATCCCATAGTCCCCAGATTGTCGTTTCCTTTTTTCAGGTAAGCTAAAACTTCCTCGTTTTTCTTGATTTCCTTATATGTCATATTCTTTTTCCTCTGCCGCAGTCGACCCAACTCGTGACTGCTCTTTCTTTTTTCTCTCATTTTCACTTCTATAGCATATAGCAGAAAAAAGAAACGAACAATCACGCTCCGGTAAAAGAATGTAAAATCTGTGTAAAAACTCATTCTGTGAGATTTCCATCTTAATTCGAGGCGAACCTCCGTGAGGCAGGACGCAAAGTTCATATCTGTGAGGCTGGATACGAAGTTCATACCGTGAGACAGTATGTAAAGTTCTTCTTGACATATGTACGAAATCGTACTATGATTCTACGTACGATTTCGTACATCAACAGCTGCAAAACTGTCGATAGAAAACACATGAATTTTCCCTCGGGCAGACACAGTAAAAAAACTGAAAGGGTACACAATGAATATTTCACTTTCCGACCACTTTACCTATAAAAAACTCCTGCGGTTCACGTTTCCGTCTATCGTCATGATGATTTTAACGTCCATCTACGGTGTTGTGGACGGTGTTTTCGTCTCGAACTTTGTGGGTTCCGAGGCCTTCGCCTCCATCAATATTATTATGCCGTTTCTCATGATCCTCGGTGCCATCGGCTTTATGACCGGCAGCGGCGGCAGTGCCCTGGTGGCTCTGACCTTTGGAACCGGGAATGAAAAAAAGGCAAAGGAGATCTTTTCCCTCCTCGTCTACGTTCTGATCGCGGTGGGCTTCCTCTTTACGGTAGGCGGCGAGATCCTTTTAGCCCCGATGGCAAAACTCTTAGGCGCTGATGAGATACTCCTCCCCTACTGCGTCCGTTACGGCCGGATCATCCTACTGGCTCTGATCCCCTTTATGCTGCAGAATGTATTCCAGAGCTTTTTAGTTGTTGCGGAACGCCCGCAGCTCGGACTCCTGATCACCATCGCGGCAGGACTCACAAACATGATCCTCGATGCTTATTTTATCGCTGTTCTGCGTCTCGGCGTTGTGGGAGCTGCCGCCGCAACGGCGATCAGTCAGTCCATCGGCGGACTGATCCCCCTGCTCTACTTTATCTTTCCAAACAGGAGCCGACTCCGCCTCGGAAGGACCCATATGGACTTTAGTGCCCTGTTGAAGTCCTGTACAAACGGCGCTTCCGAGTTTATGACGAACATCTCCATGTCCATCGTAAACATGCTCTACAACTGGCAGCTCATGCGCCTTGCCGGTTCCGACGGTGTTGCCGTATACGGCGTCATCATGTACGTGAGCTTTATCTTTGCGGCGCTCTTTATCGGCTACTCTATGGGAAGTGCCCCGATCGTGGGCTATCACTGCGGTGCAGGAAATAAGAGCGAGTTAAAGAATCTGCTCGGAAAAAGCTTCCGGCTGATCCTGACCTTCCAGATCATCCTGACGATCGTGGCAGAAGCGGGTGCCCCCTTTCTTGCGGGAATTTTCGTCCGCTATAACACGAACCTCTTAGACATGACGGTCCATGCATTCCGCTCATACTCGATCTCTTTCCTGTTCATGGGCTTCAGCATCTACGCACCTTCCTTCTTTACGGCACTTAACGACGGGTTCGTCTCCGCTGTGATCTCCTTCTGCCGTACCATGATCTTTGAAACAGGGGCTGTGATCATACTGCCGTTTTTCCTCGGTGTCTCCGGGATCTGGTATTCCATCATCGCGGCGGAATTTATGGCGGTATGCCTGTCGCTCTTCTTCCTGATCCGGAAGGCCAAGAAGTACGGATACGCGTAAACTGATAGACCGTGCAGGCGGATATAAAGGCCGGCACTGACCCCATACACTTATATTTTCAGGAGATCTGCCATGTACTCTGCATTTAAAGAATTTTACAACCTGCTCAGCCAGGTCGACAGTGCCTACCATGACGCTGCATTAAAGCTCGGTCTCACGGACAGCGAGCTTGATATTCTCTACTCTCTCAACGAACACGGCTCCGGCTGCAATCAAAGTATCTTTTACAAAGAGACCGGCACCACAAAATCCACGATCAACTCCGCGGTACGCAGGATGGAACAGGCCGGTTATCTGTACCTGAAACCCGGAACAGGGAGGAACACCTGCGTTTTTCTCACGGAAAAAGGAGAGGAACTCATGAAAAATACCGCCCATCGCCTGATCGCCATCGAAAATGCGATTTTTGAGAGCTGGTCTCCCGAGGAGCAGCAGCTCTTCATGAAACTGAACCGGGATTTCGCGGCTAAATTCATGGAGGAGACGAAAACCTTATAAGCTCTGCTAAAGCAGAATGTTCCTTTTGTGTAATAGGAAATTCCGAGGAATCCCTATTACGCAAAAATCAGCGCCTCTGAAAAATGTTTTCAGGCGCTGATCTTTTACGTCTATATGATCTGAATTTAGAACTGTCTCATAAGATTTACCATCTCGATCGCGGAAAGTGCACAGTCATATCCCTTATTTCCGCCTTTGCTTCCGGCACGGGCGATGGCCTGCTCGATGTTCTCGGTTGTCAGGACACCGAAGAGTACCGGCATCTTCTCTGCCAGTCCCACCTGAGCGATTCCCTTGGAGACCTCACTGCACACATAATCGTAGTGTGTGGTATCACCGCGGATCACAGCGCCGACGCAGATGATCGCGTCGTACTTGCCGGACTTTGCCATGGCAGATGCCGCAACCGGGATCTCGAACGCCCCCGGAACCCAGGCCGCCGTGATATTTTCTTCCTCCACACCGTGGCGAACAAGTCCGTCAACTGCTCCGCCTAAAAGCTTATTTACGATGATCTCGTTGAAACGGGAAGCTACGATCCCCACTTTCATGCCTTCCGGTGCTACAACTTTTCCTTCTAATACTTTGATCTCTTTCATGATGTTTCTCCTTTTCTTATGCTTACTGCTATTCAGAAGTCTTCATAATTACATGCAAAATTCTATTTCCAATTGCCTATCACTTCCGTCCGTGCGGGATGCATGCCCGTAGATCTGTGCCGCCTGCGCGGCTGTAATCATCTCAGCACTTCCGTCCGTGCGGGATGCATGCCGCCGGTGTACAGGACTTTCAGCAATGGACGTTCCATCCTATCACACTTTAATTTTTGTAAAGATATGTCCCATCTTGTCCTGCTTCGTCTTCAGATAGAAACTGTCGTACTGCTGCGGATCGATCTCGATCGGCACGCGCTCATGGATCTCAAGTCCGAAGCCGGAAAGTCCGTAGATCTTCTCCGGATTGTTCGTGAGAAGTCTTAAGGACTTCACGCCGAGATCCCTTAAGATCTGTGCCCCGATCCAGTATTCCCTGAGATCCGGAGCAAAACCAAGCTTGATATTGGCCTCCACCGTGTCAAAGCCCTGCTCCTGAAGCACATACGTCTTCAGTTTGTTGATCAGACCGATGCCGCGGCCTTCCTGGCGCATGTAGAGGATGATGCCACGGCCTTCCGCCTCCACCTGGCGCATCGCGGTCTGGAGCTGTTTTCCGCAGTCACAGCGCATGGAACCGAACACATCCCCGGTCAGGCACTCGGAATGCACGCGGCAGAGCACATCCTCGCCGTCCCCGATATCACCCTTCACAAGAGCCACATGGTGCTCGCCGGTAATATCGTTCACATAGCCGTAGATCTTAAAGTGTCCGTACTGGGTCGGCATGTCCGCGCAGGCTTCCTGCACCACATGTTTTTCATGGACACGGCAGTAATCCTGCAGTTCCTTGATCGTGATAAATTTCAGTCCGTACTCCTTCGCCAGCTTCCACAGATTCGTGGTCCGCATCATGGTTCCGTCTTCCTCCATGATCTCACAGCACACGCCGCACTCGGAAAGTCCCGCCAGACGCATGAGGTCCACAGTTGCCTCGGTATGGCCGTTTCTCACGAGCACTCCGCCCTGTCTTGCTACAAGCGGGAATACGTGTCCCGGTCTTCTGAGATCCTGGGGCTTTGTCGCCGGGTCCACGCATTTCATCATCGTGTAAGAGCGCTCCGCCGCGGAAATTCCTGTCGTCGTGTCCACATGGTCGATGGAGACCGTAAATGCCGTGCAGTGGTTATCCGTGTTCTCGGATACCATCTGCGGAAGTCCCAGCCGCTCTGCCACTGCCGCGCTCATCGGCGTACAGATCAGTCCCTTTGCGTGGCTTGCCATGAAATTGATATTTGCCTGTGTCGCGAACTCTGCCGCGCAGATCATATCTCCCTCATTCTCCCGGTCTGGGTCATCTGTCACGAGAATGATCTTTCCCGCCCGCAGATCTTCGATCGCTTCTTCGATTGTGTTGTATTGCTCGTTCATATTTTCCTGCCTTTCCAGAGTCCTTTATTAAAAGTTTTTCTTTCAGCAGGATTCCTACTGCTGAAACTTTAACCGCTCTGATCTCATATTTTCTGGATGTTTCTAAATATCTTCAAAGCATCTGTTTTAAAATCCATATTTCTGAAGGAACTCCATGCTGAGACCGGGGTTTCCTTTCGTGCTGTCCCCGGCATCCTTGCCGTCCTCCACTTTTCCCCGGTCCGCACCGGAATTTCTTCCGATATCCACAAATTTCTGAATATATTTCCCCACAATGTCGTTTTCCAGATTGACCGGATCTCCTGCTTTTTTCTTCAAAAGCGTTGTCTCCTCGCCGGTATGCGGGATTACCGACACCGAAAAGTTCCTCTTTGTCACCGCCGCCACCGTGAGGCTGATCCCGTCGATGCAGATCGACCCTTTTTCCACGATCAGATCCAGGATCTTATCCGCACATGCGATTGTGACCCAGACTGCATTCTCTTCCCGTCTCATCGATTCGATCTGCCCGGTTCCGTCAATGTGACCGGAAACGATATGACCGCCGAACCGGCCATCCGCCGCCATGGCCCGCTCCAGATTTACATAACTTCCGTCCCGCAGTGCTCCGAGACTGCTTCTCCTCACCGTCTCCGCCATCACATCGGCGGAAAACTCATTATTTTTCATATTCGTGACCGTAAGGCAGACACCATTGACCGCGATGCTGTCACCGATCTTTGTTCCTTCCAGGACTTTTTTCGCTTTTACCGTCAGTGTACCGGAATTTCCGCGCAGGGAAAGTGCCTTCACCTGTCCGAGTTCTTCTACGATCCCTGTAAACATGCCCTTACTTCCTTTCCCATTTTCAATCTACTGAATATCTGAGCATCAGATCATCCCCGATCGTCTCCATCTGTCTCAACGTCAGCTTCACAGCTTCCGCCGGATGCGCCACACCGATCCCGGAAACCGGAGTCTTCGCACCGGCACCGCCGAAGATCTTCGGGGCGATAAATGCACAGATCTCGTTTACGATCCCGGCTGACAGCGCCGCGTCATTTAAGGTACCGCCGCCCTCTAAAAGCACGCTGTCGATGCCCTGTTTTCCAAGATATTCCATGAGCTTTCTAAGATCCACACGCCCGTCTGCGTCCGGGACCGACACGGTCTCCACGCCGGCCGTGTGAAGCTGTTCCTCTTTCTCTTCCGCTTCTTTACAGCCTTCCCCGGAATGCTCCCCCGCATACGCTACGATGGTCCGGTACTCCTTTGCCGTCTTCACGATCTGTGAATCCATTGGGATCCTGAGCCCACTGTCGCAGATGATCCGCACCGGACTCTTCAGCCCGGGGATCCGGACGTTTAACATCGGATCGTCTGCCAGGACCGTGCCGATCCCAGCCATGATCCCCATATACTGGTGGCGCAGCTCCTGCACCTTTTTCCTTGCGCTTTCTCCTGTGATCCACTTGGAGTCGCCGGTCCGCGCAGCGATCTTTCCGTCCGCCGTCATGGCGTATTTCATGACCACATAGGGCGTTTTCTTTGTGATATAATGAAAGAATACCGGATTTAACGCATCGCATTCCTCACGCATAAAGTCCTCTTCCACCCGGACTCCTGCTGCTCTTAAGATCGCCGCTCCTTTTCCTGCTACCAGGGGATTCGGATCTCTTGAACCGATCACAACTCTTGCGATCTTCTGCTCGAGGATCGCCTCCGTGCAGGGCGGTGTCTTTCCGTAATGGCAGCACGGCTCTAACGTCACATAGAGTGTCGCGCCCTCCGCACTTTCCGTGAGCGATGCAATGGCGTTTCTCTCCGCGTGAAGTTTTCCGCACCGCTCATGATAACCTTCCCCTATGATCCTTCCGTCTTTCACGATCACAGCTCCCACGAGGGGATTCGGACTCGTCCAGCCAAGTCCCCCTTTTGCAAGCTCAATGGCCCGCAGCATATAATCCCGGTCCGTCATCTTTTTCACTCCTTTCCGCAAACCTGCCTTACGGGCGCAATCAGGAAATTCCATAGGAATTTTCTGTTAAAAAATCCCTGTAAAGCAGATGCCTACAGGGTTTTTCATATTCGGTCCGTTGTTTCATTCGGAAATATAACTTTTCTGCAATTCACAGCTTTCCCGGATCAATCTCCTGTTACACAAAAAAGCCCTGAAACAGTTTCCTATTCCAGAGCTACTGATCCGATCTTCCGTGATCCGGAATTCCTCAATCCCGTCCTCTTTTTCTAGCACCGGATCGCTTCCGCATATCACAAACAAACCTGAAATTCTTCTTTCATCCAGACTATACTGTCGGCCCCGGAATCTCACCGGATCATACCTCTCGGCTCGCGGGCTTTACCGCCGGTAGGGACTTGCACCCTGCCCTGAAGACTTATTATTGAATTGTCCCTTTCGCTGACCGTCATTTCCATCAGCGGTTGTTTACAATATACTCCCGTTCTCCGTATTTGTAAAGTATTTTCGATAGGAATTTTCACAGAGGATCCCTTTGCTCAAAATTCTTGCATGGTACCTGATTTCCTAGTATACTTGATATATTAAGCACTGTCTATTTTCGCAGCATAAGGAGGAAATTCGATGTTCAACTTTAATTTCTATACCCCGACCCGCGTCGTATTCGGAAAAGAAACCGAATACCGGATCGGAAAGCTTGTAAAAAATGTCAACTGTAAAAAAGTCCTGCTCCACTACGGAAGCGGCAGCGTGATCCGCTCCGGTCTTCTCGGACGGATCAAAGAATCCCTGGACGCGTCCGGAGTCACCTATGTGGAGCTTGGCGGTGTTGTCCCAAACCCACGTCTTTCCTTAGTCCGCGAGGGGATCGAGCTCTGCCGAAAGGAGGGCGTTGATTTTCTTCTCGCTGTCGGCGGCGGCAGTGTCATCGACTCCGCGAAAGCCATCGGTTACGGTCTCGCGAACGACGGTGATGTCTGGGATTTTTATGAGCACACCCGTCAGGCATCCGCATGCCTTCCGATCGGCGTTGTTCTGACCATCGCGGCTTCCGGAAGTGAGATGAGCAACAGCTCTGTTATCACAAACGATGAAACACTGGAAAAACGCGGCTACAACAATGATATCTCCCGCCCTGTATTCGCTGTCATGAATCCGGAGATCACAATGACTCTCCCGCCATACCAGACAGCCTGCGGCTGCACCGATATTCTGATGCATACCATGGAGCGCTATTTCACAAACGACGGAAATATGGAGATCACCGATGCCATTGCGGAAGGTCTTATGCGCACCGTGATCACGAACGCGAAGATCCTTGTGGACGATCCAGACAACTATGACGCGAGAGCCGAGGTGATGTGGTCCGGAAGTCTCTCCCACAACGGCCTCACCGGCTGCGGAAACGACGGCGGAGACTTCGCCTCCCACCTCTTAGAGCATGAGATCGGCGGAATGTTCAACGTTGCCCACGGTGCGGGCCTTGCGGCGATCTGGGGCAGCTGGGCGAGATATGTGATCGATAACTGCACTCCGCGTTTTGCGAAATTCGCAGTGAATGTCATGGGTGTTGAACCTGGAAAAGATGACATGGAGACGGGTTTAAAGGGGATCGAGGCCATGGAAGACTTCTACCGTGCCATCAGTATGCCGACAAACTTAAAGGAACTCGGCATCGATCCGACAGAAGAACAGCTTGAGACTATGGCGAAAAACGCGAGAATCGCTGCAGGCGGCCCGAAGGGATCCGCGAAGAAGCTGGAAGCGGAAGATATGCTTAAGATCTATCAGATGGCTGCAGGAAAATAGCAGAAATCTATCAAAATCGCATGAAGAAAACCGGGATGCCGCCTATCTGCGCAGCATCCCGGTTTTCATATAATACCATGAATCCTTGTTTTTTATAAAAAAACGTGCCTTGGCACATTCCCGCGCCTCGCGCGGTCGCTTGCGACAATCTGCATCTTCGTGCGAGTGCGTATCCCGGTTTTCATATAATACCATGAATCCCTGATGTTTATAAAACAAGACTGCCGTCCAGCATAAACCTACTGATACGGCAGTCTTGTTTTTCATCTATGCGTAATCTCTGACTAAGAACACCGGCTTGATCGCCATGATCTCATCAAATTCCTCCTGGGTAACGGATACATCTGCGTTGATCTTTTTCAAATCATTTTTTACAACGTCAAACGCGTCCTCCACAGACTCGGCACGCCCCTCACGGACAGCACGCTGCATCCGCTCTACGGTCACCGGATGAAGGTAACAGGCCGGGACCGGAAGTCCGAGATGGAGGCTGTCCACATACCCCGTAACGGCTTTTTCCGCCGCTGCAAGACGTTTTTCGATGGCTTTCCGATTATTCGTACTCGTCGGCATGACATTCGCTCCGGAGAACAGAAAGATCGCCGCCATTCCAAAGAGGACAAAGTATACGGCAAACGCATCATGGTTCATAAAGGAGAATACGCCGTATGCAAGCGCCGCCGCCCCCATGACTACCATGAATAAGGCAAGCCATTTGTAAAACGGCTTTGTCTTCTCATACGTTCTCTTTTTCTTTGCCGCATTGGTGAGCTCTGTGAACAGGGACAACCGCTTCGTGAGGGCTGCTTTTGCCTGCTCCAGAACATTTACCGTCTCCTTCGCCTGCTCAGAAAGCGGAATGAGACATTTCTCCGCCTGCTTTTTCTCAGCTTCCGCAAGGCGCTTTTCCGCCGCTTCACTCACGGTCTTTATCTGCGGGAACCGTTCCTTCACGGATGCCACGAAAGCGTCCACCTGATCCTCATATTTAAAGTTGCACTGTTTTTCCTTACCGTCCTCATAGACAACCACCAGGTACGGCATGGTGGCAAACAGGCCTTTTCCGGTAAATCCGCCTTTGCTCATCGCCACGCGCTTAAAGACACGGGAGACGGAAGATACCGGGATGTAGAAGCGCCGCTCCAGATAAAAGCTGTTGAGGTACAGAGCCTCTTTTCCGATTCCGCAGGGACCGATCTTCTTACAGTGCTTTTTGTCCTCTGAAAGAATACTCTCCGGAATCTCTTTTTCTCCAAGTTTTGCCGGTTTTAAGAACATAACTCTCGCCTCCCAAATACTGAATAACCAGTATAAGCTGCCCTCAGCCTTTCACCGGGGCAGCTTATACTTTCTGCATCATCTGCAGTCAGACACTCCCAGCTTTGCAGCCTGTCTTTCGTGTCATTATAATCTTACATTATGCTGTCTGTTTCTTCGTTGCGCGGATGAAGATTCCAAGGAATACGACCGCAAGTACGATACCTACCGGGTACGCAACTGCAGTACCGAGGTTTAAGCACTCTTTTGCACAGAAGAAATATGTCATGGAAACAGCGCTCATGAAGGTTGCCGGAACTGCTGTGAGCCAGTAGTTCTTCTTTGCCTTGTAGAGGTACATGCTTGCTGTCCAGAGAACGATCATAGCCAATGTCTGGTTTGTCCAGCTGAAGTATCTCCATACGATGCTGTAATCCATATGTCCAACGATAGCGCCGATTCCAAGTAACGGTACGCAGAGAAGCAGACGGTTCTTCCAGTTCTTCTGGTCAACCTTGAACCAGTCAGCAAGTGTTAAACGTGCGCTTCTGAATGCTGTATCACCGGAAGTGATCGGGCAGGCGATAACACCTAACATAGCAAGAGCAATGCCAACACCGCCCATGGTCTTCTGGCAGACATCATAGATGGCTGCGGACTGACCGTTCTTCATGATCTCTGCGAGACCTGTGTTTAAACCACCTGTCACTTCGTAGAGAGAGCATCCTGCTGCTGCCCAGATCAGGGCGATAATACCTTCGCATACCATTGCGCCGTAGAATACGAAATGACCCTGTTTCTCAGATTTCATACAACGCGCCATAAGAGGTGACTGTGTTGCGTGGAAACCGGAGATCGCGCCGCAGGCAACGGTGATGAACATGAAGCTCCATACCGGTGTTCCGCTCGGATGCATGTTTCTGAAATTGCTCCAGATCTCCGGGATCACATATTCCGGTTTTGTGAAGATACCAAAAGCAACACCGAGTGCCATGATAATCAGGCAGATACCAAAGATCGGATAGATCTTACCGATGATCTTGTCGATAGAAATAAAGGTTGCGATAAAGTAGTAAGCCAGAATGATCCAGAGCCACATCTCTTTGTTTACGACAAGGCCCTGTGCTCCGCCGTTGCTGAACAGGGTTACGATCAGACCGGCCGGACCAACTGCGAAAACAGTACCGACCATGACAAGAAGTACAACACTGAATACACGCATCACGTTCTGCATCAGGCCGCCGAGGTAGATTCCGCATACCTCTGAGATCGAAGCACCATCATTTCTCTCGGACATCATGCCGGAGAAGAAGTCATGAACACCGCCGGCAAAGATCGTACCGAAGGTGATCCACAGAAATACGATCGGTCCCCACAATGCACCCTGCATGGCTCCGAAGATCGGGCCCAGACCAGCGATATTAAGAAGCTGGATCAGAAAGAGTTTCCATTGGGGCATGACTACGTAGTCGACACCATCGTTGATTCTGACTGCCGGTGTCTCTCTGTCATCCGGACTGAAAATGTTATTTACGAGGTTGCCGTAGACAAAGTAACCTCCGATTAAAAGTGCCAGACAGACGAGAAAACTAATCATACAAATCCCTCCTTGAATATACATTATGCTTAGTTCTTTTTCTTTAAGCAAATATATTATAGTATATTTTGCACAATATTTAAAGATGACCTGCATGAACAGCATGGTTATCTGCACAAACGGCACTCCTTTCGTCATGAACGGAGTGCCGCAGCTTCTCTTTCTGTCAGCTGATCTTCAGCAGCTGTTTTAATGTTTTCAGTTTTTCTCTTCCCACCGGGAGTTCCCGGCTCTCATACCCCTTCATATGTACGGAAAGTCCGTTTCCGCTGCCTGCAAAAAGTTCCGAAATAAATGACAGATTTATAAGATAGCTCTTATGGATCCGGAAGAATCCGAAGTCCGCCAGCTTTTTCTCAAGTTCTCCCAAAAGCTGGTTGACCTCATAGGATCTCGATGTGGTGTGGACCACACATCCGTGTCCGTCGGTCTCCGCATACACGATCTGGGCGATCTCCAGAAACAGGATTCCGCGGCTGGCCGTCACAGGGATCTTGCCGAATACCGCTGCTTCGCGCCTCTCTTCCATACCTGCGTTTTCCTGCTCTGCTCCCTGTTTTTCTGCTGCTGCCGGTTCCGTTTTTCCCTCCTGCTCCTCCATTTGCCACGCAGGATCAAGTTTTCCTTCCCCAATGCATTTTTTCACAACATGGTGGACCCGCTCCGGATCGAACGGTTTTAAAATATAATCATCGATCTCCATCTCGTACGCTTTCGCGGCATACTGGGAATAGGCAGTAGCGAAGACGATCTTCGCCCCGGGAAATAGTCTTTTTGCCGTGGCTGCCAGCGTCGTCCCCTCCATGTCCCCGAGTTCCATATCCACAAAGATCAGATCAAACGAATCCGCCTCATTAAACATCTTTAAGGCGTCCGATCCGCTCTCTGCTTCCGTGATCTCACAGTCCGGACGCACTTCCTTCACCCTGCGGATCAGCATTTTTCTTGCCGGTCTCTCATCATCGATCACTGCGATCTTCAAAACATCTCCCCCTGTCTCTCATAGTTTCCCCAATGTATAAAATAGCCCGGTCGTAACTGTTCAGTAGGTCTGCGCACTTGCTGCGCTGACCGTAAGAAAACATAGGCTGGAAGGCAAAAATCCCATCAGCGAAGCTGATCTGGAATGGATTTTTGCACGTAACTATGAAGGTACTGAATAGTTACGTCCGGTCACAGTATTTTCCTGTCAGCCCGCTGCCTGATACGGAATACAGAACGAAACCTCCGCCCCGTCATCCGTATTCCGGATCTCCAGCCCATAACGCTTTCCGTATGTACTCTTCAAACGTTCATTCACATTTTTTAATCCCACGCTGCCGGTCTTGTTTCCGGTCAGGATCCTCTCTGCCTCTTCCGGTTCAAAACCTTTTCCATGGTCCCTGACCCCGATCCTCACCAGCTCCTCCCCGGTTCCGCTCTGCACCCGTTTTGCCGAGATCTCCACTCTGCGCATCCCGTCTGCGCTGTTTCCATACCGGACAGCATTCTCCACGATGGGCTGCAGGATAAAAGACGGAACCTGACAGGAGAGACCGTCTTCCACGTTGATCTCCACCCGGAGCTTCTCCTCAAATCTCGCCTTCTCGATCTCCAGATACGTCCGGACATGATTGATCTCCGTATCGATATCCAGCATGTACTGGTCATTCTCCAGAGTCTGACGGTAGTAGGACGCTAATGTTAAGATCAGGTCACTGGCCTTTCCCGCGTCCTCATCACAGATGCATGAGATCGTATTCAGCGCGTTGTAGAGAAAATGCGGGTTTACCTGGGACTGCAGCGCCTTAAACTCCGCTTTTTTCCGCAATTTCTTCTGATATTCAACATTGTAGACTCCTAACTGTGTGGAAAACATCTTCGCAAGTTCCTCCAGAAAATCCCCGATGCTCCGTTCCACACGGCGTCTCTTTTTCACGACAATGGACAGACTTCCGATCTTCTCATCTCCGGTCATGACCGGAACTGTCACCGTCACGAGGGAGTGAAACAGCGGCCGTATCTCCTCATCGAGATCTTCCTCCCAGATACATTCTGCTTTCATTCCTTTTGCCGGTCCTGTCAGATGTTCCAGAAACTTTTCCCGGCGGAAACGGCTGTCATCGATCAGGGAGCTCACCGCCAGAACTTCCTTTTCATCCGTGATGATCACCGCCTGACATGGGATCTCACCAAAAATGATATCGGTCACAGCTTCCATATTTTCCCGCTTTCCGAAACCTTTTCTCAGATAGACGAGACTCTTGTCCGCGATTCCCATGGAAAGACGCATCCGCTCCGCAAACAGACTGTCCTCGCGCATATACACCATATCAAAGGTCTTGAAAAAGAGCACCATTCCCACAGAATTCATGACAATCATCGGGACGGCAATCTTTCCCACAAGCTCCATGGCCGCGCCGAGAGGCTTCGAGATCATCAGAATGATCACCATCTGCAGGATCTCCGCCTCTGCAGTCAGGAAAAACAGATCGACGCTGTCCATCTCTCCTGTCTTGTACTTTTTATAGACCAGACTTCCCAGCACGCCTTCCACCAGCGTTGAGACCGCGCAGGAGGCTGCTGTAAAGCCGCCGATATCAAACAGGAACCGGTGGGCTCCGGCGATGAGTGCCGTCATCATTCCGACAAACGGTCCTCCCATGATCCCCGCGGTCAGGACGCCGATGACGCGGGTATTGACGATGGCCCCGCCGGTCTTTGTCCCTGTGTAGGTCGACACGATGCTGATGGCGCCGAAGATCACTGCCAGCGCCATCTTCTGGGCGATCGTGCTATTCTCTCCCCGGAACAGCTTCCGCACCGATGCCATATTGGTGAGCAGCGTTGCCAGAAGCACCAGCAGTCCGATATTTAAAAGCATGTTGAAAAACATGGTTCCTGTCATAAAGCTCCCCCTGTCCCCGCAGACTGGATGCTCTTGTCTGCCTCTTTCACATGTTTTTATCATATCATATTTTTCTGTTTATTTGTTCAGAAAATGTGAAGCGCGGTCGCTTGCGACAATCTACATCTTCGCGTGAGTGCACATCTTTGGAATTCCCCGGGATTTCCTGTTACATAAAAAAACTCCGGAAGACCTGGGCTTCTTCCCTCAGGTCTTCCGGAGCTTTGCACACCGACCGTAAACCAGGCCGGTATTTTCCTTATGAATTGTAGATATCCTCGTTTAACATTCCCTCGGATTTCGCAACGTAGATCGCGGTTGCGGAGTCACCGACAACGTTAAGCGCCGTTACTAACATCTCGATCGGGCGGTTGATCGCAAGGATCAGGCTGTATGCTAAGAGTGCACCGTCGTTGATGTAGCCAAGGCCAGAAAGGATTGTGAACAGGATGATCGCGCCTGCGCCCGGAGCTGCCGGTGTACCGGCGGATGCGATCAGGGCTAAGAGAGCAATCACGATGAGCTGGGACAGGGTTACATCGTATCCTGCGCAGCCTGCGATGAACAGAGTCGCAACGACCTGCATGATCGCGGTACCATTCATGTTGATGGTCATGCCGAGCGGAAGTACGAAGGAAGCGATCTTCTCATCAACACCGAGCTCCTCTGTAGTTGTCTTCACGTTAAGCGGAAGAGCAGCCGCACTGGAGGAAGTGGAGAATCCGAATACTGCTACACGGAAGATCTTCTTTGCAAACTTCACCGGATTCTGCTTTGTTGTAACTGCTACAAAGATCGGGTATCCTACGAAGAGGAATAAGAGAAGCAGGATAACGGTTACGACAACGTATGCCAGAGCCGGTTTTAAGTGGTTGATTCCGTATGTCGCGAATGTTCTTGCAAGGAGAACGAAGATCGCGAACGGACCGAACTTTGTAACAACGTAGTTTAAGAATACAACAACGATATCGTTTACTTCTGTGATGAGCTTCTTTAATGTTGCGCTCTTCTCGTCGCCGACTGCCTTCATGCAGAGACCGAGGGAAACCGCTAAGAACACGATCGCGAGAACGGAAGTGTTTGTGCTGAATACCGCTGTGATATTGGACGGAACAATGTTAAGGATCACATTTAACGGGTTGGAACCGGTAGATCCGGCAGAACCTTCAAGACCCTCCACCTGAATATTGAACACACCGGCATTGTAGATCATGATTCCGACTACGCACGCCATAAGTAATGCGAAGAAAGAGCAGATCAGGAAACCTGCGATCGTTTTTACGGAAATTCTGCCGAGAGTTCTTGTATCGGAAATCTGTCCGATCGCAAGTGTGATGGATGTGAATACCATCGGTACGATGACAAGCTGTAAAGAACGGATAAATAACTGACCGATAATATAGAAGATACCGAGTGCCTTTTCAGCGCCTGCCGCTGTGATATCCTGGAACAGGATGCTGTTGATCGTTGCCCATACGGCTTCCTTGCCTGTGCTGTTGAGGTTTTCTCTTAAGAACATTAACAGAAGACCTGCTACCAGACCGCAGACGAGGGAAATACTCATTCTGACAGCGAGTGAACTTTTCTTTTTCTCCATGTAATCCTCCTTTTTTAACCGCGCAACACACCCGGAAACATAAGCTTTGGGGCGGCTCTCCAAAACATTCCTGATATGCAGACACAGGCTTAGACTCATTGCCCGCATAAAAATCTCCGGGACACTGACAGGTTTTTCTCGATCCCTGTCAAACTATCCCGGAGATTATATCGTAGTCTGAGCAATTCCGCAAGTAGGAATTTCAAATTTCTTTATGTTTTTTTTACAGAAATTTTATTTACTGGAATCGGCTGCCGGAACAGGCTCCAAAGTCTGTGTCTGATCCAGTGCCGCATTTAACTCCCGGAACGCCGCCGCAAGATCCTGCTCGTTGCCGTCTGTGTCATAGATCCTGCCGTACTGCTCGTGGGAATACATTTTAATATTGTCCAGTGTCACGCTTCGGTCTGTCGTGATCGAGAGATTGTAGTTTTCCTGCCACGGGATAGAACACTCATAATTTCCCGCTTCCGTCACCTGGACCGACTTTTTAGCGTCACCGATCTGGAAGGTGACCTTCGCTGCACCGTTCTTCGGTGCCGCCCAGAATTTTACATAGATCTTGTCCCTTTTTCCAAGACGCCCATGGACATTCTGGCTGAGCACACTGTCTTTTGACAGGGTGACTGCCTTCGACCCGTCATGTTCCGTTTTCTCAACATTTCCGGTAGTATCCCACCCCGTGAGTCCCAGAGCGAACTGGCCATTGTATACACAATCATTTACATAATTCCGGTATACCCAGAGACCGTAGCCGCAGGTAGTATCCTTTAAGATCGGAGCGGTATTCTTCACAAAGTCCGCCACCTGGGACTCCTCGATCTGGGTATTGTAGGAGAATGCCTCTGTGGAATCCGCATAGAGGAACTGCTCCATAAAATACTTCTTTCCGCTCTTTTCCACCAGACCGTTCATGCTGTTCTGCATGGATGCCAGCGCTGTTTCCGCGGAAATATGGTCTCCTACATTCTGCTGTCCGAGGGACACGCTGTACATAAGAGCGGAGTACTCTGCATCGGCACACGGATACGTGGCGGAGTGGGAATAGTAGGTATGGCTTCCGTCCAGCTGGTAGATCGGGTCGCCGTCGGACCGGATTTCCATGGATAGTCCCGGGAACACTTCCTGACTCTCGGAGAGGAGCTTATTTAAAAAGCTGTCATAAAATTCAAAAAACAGCTTCGCCTCCGGGCGCTTTCTCTCCGGGATCCAGATCTCGGAATAATCCTGGAATGTCTTTCCGTAGACCGCGCCGACCTCCGCAAGGGAGTAGTGGGCCTTCAGGTAATCCTGATATCCGCATCTGGATGCCAGACGGATACTGAGGGCTCTAGTGAGATCCCGGTCCAGGTTTGACGTATAGTCCCAGAAGTCCTCCCAGGTAATAAATCCACCCTGAAAGTTCCCGTAGTCGGATACCCGGTCATAGATCGTCTTACAGTAATCTATCCACATCTTCCTGTCATTGCTTCCGTCCTGCACCACACCGGCATATCGCTCCGGAAGGGACGCTTCACCGCTGTAATCCCAGCAATAACCGATCCGCAGCGTCACCATAAGTCCGTGATCATCCGCGCACTTCATGACCTGATCGAGCTTGGCGAAAGCAGCCTCATTGTACATATTTCCCATATCCCCAGGCTGAAACTCTCTCCACGGGATCACGAGAATGATGCTGTTGAAGCCGTCCGCCTTGATGCGGGCAAAATTTGCCCCCATGTTATCATCTTCAGTTCCCCAGTAGTTGATCGGCCAGGCATCGCCGAAGTAGGTCACGGATTTTAAGTATTCCGGAAATGCCGCCTGCGCTTCCATCCGAAGTTCAGGGATCCCCGCCATCAGGGCTGCGGCGGCCAAAAGCGCTGCCGCTGGTCTTGCCAGTTTTCTTATGTTCATACAATCACCTTTTATAACTGTTCTTCACAGCTTCCTTTTTTGTTTCTGGTATGCATCGGCACACACCGATTCCCGTTTACTATACCACAATATAAAAATTTCTGCAAAATTTATCCTAAAAAAATTCCGCAAAATTTATCCTTGACTAATTTAAGACTTACGGTGATACTTTTATTAGAAAGATCGTAACGGTTCAGCAGGCTGCGCGCTGACCGCACTGGTCGCGCCGGCCGTACTCGCCGCAGTAAAACGCAGACTTTACGGTAATGGAGCGTTGCGAATCATTTATTAAAGGAGGACTTTATAAGCATGGAAAAATCAACGGTTTATTTTACCGATTTCCGGTGTTCGGTTGGAACCAGCCAGTTGGACAAGCTGAAAAAGCTCTGCGTTGCTGCAGGAATCAAAAACATTGACATGGACGGAAAATTCGTCGCGATCAAAATGCATTTCGGTGAGCTCGGAAACCTCGCTTTCCTTCGTCCGAACTACGCGAAAGCCGTTGCGGATCTCTGTAAGGAACAGGGCGGCATGCCGTTTCTGACCGACTGCAACACCCTGTATCCGGGCAGCAGAAAAAATGCCCTGGATCACTTAGACTGTGCAAACCTCAACGGCTTCAACCCGATCTCCACCGGCTGCCAGATCATCATCGGTGACGGTCTTCGCGGAACTGACGAGGTGGAGGTTCCGGTCGTAAACGGAGAATACTGCAAGACGGCCTTCATCGGCCACGCGGTTATGGACGCCGACGTCTTTATCAGCCTGACCCATTTCAAAGGTCATGAATCCACCGGTTTCGGTGGTGCCATCAAAAACATCGGTATGGGCTGCGGAAGCCGTGCCGGAAAAATGCAGCAGCATGCAAGCGGAAAGCCGTCCGTCCGTGAGAAGCTCTGCCGCGGCTGCAGACGCTGTGCGAAGGAGTGCGGAAGCGATGCTATTACATATGTAAATAAGAAAGCCGTCATCGATTATGACAAGTGCAAAGGTTGCGGCCGCTGTATCGGTGCCTGCAGCTTTGATGCTATCTACAACCCGAACTACAATGCCAACGAGCTTTTAGACCGCAAGATGGCAGAGTACGCGCAGGCTGTCTGTTATGACCGCCCGTGCTTCCATATTTCCCTTGTGCAGGATATCAGCCCGAACTGTGACTGCCACGGTGAAAATGATGCCCCGATCCTTCCGGATATCGGAATGTTCGCGAGCTTCGATCCGGTCGCTCTGGACCAGGCCTGCGCGGATACCTGTCTGAAGGCAGCTCCAATCGCCAATAGCCAGCTTGGAGAACATCTCTCCCAGCCGGGATGGCACTGCCACCATGATCACTTCAAGGATTCCAACCCAAATATCGAATGGCAGGCGACTCTCGATCAGGCGGAAAAGATCGGTCTCGGCACAAGACAGTATGAGCTGAAACGGATCTGATCAGGATCTTCCTTGAAATAAAAAACGGGGAGAAGTTCCATTTTACGGAACTTCTCCCCGCTTTTTATGTACGATTGCAACGCGTCATTCCCTTCATGTTCGCCGGAAAGATCTATTCCCGCTCAATCGCATCCATCAATTTTTTACATCTTCATTCCAATCGCTCTCGGCTTGCATCCGTCCGGAATCGGGCAGTGATAGGTGTCGCCATCCAGCTCTTCCTCCATCTCCGCTTTCGCCTTTGCGATGATCTCCGGATCCTCATACATATCGATCGCTGCGCCTGCCATTGCCTTTGCCGCGTAGATCAGTCCCTTGTGTGCCAGTCCGCTCTTGCCCTGGGAAACAACCTGCCAGGAGTGGCCCGGTGTTCCAGCCGCCCATGTAGCAACGTAGGCCTGGGCAGTCGGGCAGTTCCAGCTCACGTCACCGACGTCCGTGGAACCGAAGGACATGATTCCGTCCGGGTTGAACGGAGCGACAAAGCGGTACATGCTCTCGCCCTTATGGGAAAGGACTTCCGCCTTAGCTGCTTTGTCCTTGCAGTTCTTTGCGATCTTCTCTAAGGACTCAAAACGGCTGTCGCCAACGCCCTCGCTGATGGCTTTGGCAAACTTCATCTCCTCTTCCGTGTACTCCGGAGCGCCAAGCTCCACAAGGTTGTCCCAGAGTTCCTTCGCGATCACCTTGTTGCTCATAAGGTTCGAGCAGCCCTTTACGAAATCGATCTCCACGCGGGTCTCTGTCATATGGGCAGCACCCTCAGCGATCTTGTTGACACGCTGATAGATCTCCTCCACCTGACTGTTCTTCGGGGCACGGATCAGATACAGAACTTCCGCGTACGGCTGTACAACGTTCGGGGAGTATCCGCCGGTGTTTGTGATCGCATAGTGGATTCTCGCTTCCGGAACCACATGCTCTCTTAAGAACTGGACACCCATGTTCATAAGTTCCAGCGCGTCAAGGGCGCTTCGTCCAAGATGCGGTGCGCCGCCTGCGTGGGCGCTCTTTCCATAGAATTTATACGCTACCTGATAGTTTGCGAGGGAGCTTCCCGTGTCGGCCTGCGTTAAATCTCCCGGATGCCATGTGATCGCGGCATCAAGGTTTGCGAACACTCCGCCTTTCGCCATAAATGCCTTTCCGGATCCGCCTTCCTCACCCGGGCAGCCAAAATAGATCACGGTTCCCGGTTTTCCGCTTTCTTCCAGATATTTTTTGATTCCGATCGCCGCGGAGAGGGACGCTGTGCCGAGCATGTTATGTCCGCAGCCGTGTCCGCTGGCGCCATCATGCACAACGATCTTCTCAGTAGCTCCCGCTTCCTGATCCAGTCCGGACAGGGCATCGAACTCGCCTAAGATACCGATCACAGGTTTTCCGGAACCAAACGTGCCCTTAAATGCCGTCTTTACATCCGCAAGACCTGTCTCAACTGTAAAACCTTCTGCTTTCAGAACATCGCAGAGGATCTTCATCGACTTGTCTTCCGTGAAGGCAGTCTCCGCGCAGCCCCAGATCTCGTCGCTGGCGGTAAAGATCTCGCTGGATTTCTTATCAATTTCTTCCCAAGCTGTCTGTTTTCCCATCTCCATATCACCTTTCCTGTACATGATTTCCGGCTGTTGTCCGCACTGCTTTTTTCATTTTTTCTAAAAGCGGCCCTCGAACTTGCATATTCGAGTTATTCTGATTTTTTGCACAATACGCAACCAGTTATCTATAATTATACTATTTTATTCCATGATGCGCAACCTTTTTATTCTTTTGTGTGTAAAGTAAATTTTCCGTTTTAATTATATCAAATTTTCTCCTCTATTTATGTTGCTCTTCACAGCCACTTCCGGCTTCGGAGTTTTTTGGACATGGCTTTTTGCTGGCTTTCTGCTGAATCAAATTAAGCTTGCGCTTTTATACCTGCGATGGTATAATTTACAGGTAATGCCCTGTGATACAGGGCGAACGTGAACACACTGGAGGTATCCACATGAACTGGAGTATCGTAGCAAATGTCATTCTTGTCATTCTCCTGATCCTTGTCGTTGTCCTCGCTGTGCTTTACTTCCTCGGACGTAAGATGGAAAAGCGCCAGGTAGAACAGCAGAGCGCGATCGATGCCGCTAAGCAGACTGTGAGTCTGATGGCGATCGACAAGAAAAAGTTGAAAATAAAGGAAGCCGGACTCCCGCCGATCGTTTATGAGCAGACTCCATGGTATGCAAAGTGGATGAAGGTTCCGGTAGTTAAAGCAAAAATCGGTACAAAGATCATGACCATGATCGCCGATGAAAAGGTCTTCCTTCAGCTCCCGTTAAAGACTGAGGTCAAGGTTGAGATCAGCGGTCTTTACATCACAGCGATCAAGTCCGTTCCGCGTGGAGGACTGATCCCGCTTCCGAAGAAGAAAACGATCGGTCAGCGTATCAAAGGAATTTTCAAAAAAGACTGAATCGACAAGAAAAAGACAAAATAAAAAAGCCCCCTCTTCTGATGAATTTAGTTTCATCCAGAAGACAGGGCTTTTTTATTTGATTTTAAATCAATCCTACAGACTTCATAAAGAAGATCCATAAGAACAGTGTAAACATGGACACCGCCGTACTGATCACGACAAACTGTCCGGCAAGCTCTCCGTCACCGCCCATATTCTGCGCCATCGGGTAGGATGCGGCTGCAACCGGTGTCGCGTAGACAGCGATCAGAAGGAACAGCTCAAGTCCACGAAGTCCAAAGGCGTAAGCGATCGCGATGATGATCGCCGGAAGGATAAACAGCTTGCAGGTAAGCGTTGGAACCAGATATTTGAGGTTTTTCCGGATTGCCTTAAACTGTAAGGTTCCACCGAGCACATAGATCGCCAGCGGAGAAGTCATATTGGAGAACGCTGCGATCGGGGTCACAAGACTTCCCGGAAGCTTGATCCCGAGGAAAAAGAAGATCAGACCCACGATGGCACCCTGCAGGAGCGGATTCGTTGCCACCGCCTTCAGTGTCTTCTTAATATCTGATTTTCCCTCTCCGTTGAACATTTCAAGAATAAATACCGATGTGGTATTGTAGATCGACACAACGACCGTAACCATCATAGCCGCGATCGATGCCGCTGAATCTCCGAATACCGCGATCGTGAGCGGCAGTCCGAACAGAACAAAGTTGCTTCGGAAAATCGCCTGGATGATAACGCCTCTTCTGGGGTTTTCCTTTACGATCTTCGGAATGATCACGATCAGGAGAGCTTCCACGATCAGGATACTTGCACCCGTGAAAATCAAAAGCAATGGTCTCGGAAGCGACTCGGCATCGGCTTTATAAATATTGTAGAAGGTCATAAACGGATAAAATACCCGGAAGACCATCTGGTTCAGCTTCTGTAAAAATTCCTCTTTCACAACTCCTCTGATCTTCATCGTATATCCGAGCGCCAGATAACAGAAGAACGGGATGACCGCATTAACCGCGACTAAAAAACTCTCCATACATCGTTTGTCCTCTCACAGCTGTTCTTTCGACCGCTATTTCTCCGAATACGATCTACAGGCCAGCTGCGTCCTTTCTTTTTTGTCATCTCCCTGAGCTGTCAGGAAATGCGTATTTGTGTAACCCTTTCAACATCCCCATATCAAGTCTTTTCTTTATATTGAAATTCCCAGCACTTCATCCTTTTTCGATGATGCCAGAATTTCTGTACTGCAGTCGAATGCATACTCCCCGTTCATCTCCATGGAATATTTGATTCTTAGAAGAATGGACTCTTCGTCCTCCTCAACTTCAAGCAGGGAAGTCGTGATCCCCATCAGGAACAGTCCCATCGGCGTCCGGTAGTTTGCTGTCGTCCGTCTTCCGGGTTCAAAGATCATGTGGCTCTCCACAAGTCCGCGTTTCATGACCTCGATCCGGTTCTCCATCACCTTCACCGTATTGTGGGTCGGTGTGCCCGTCTCGTCAAGCGACTCATCATAGATCAGATACTGCTTGCCGTTTTTCACATAATACGTCCCCGGGGTGATCATCTCGACCGTGTCCTCTTCCTCACCGATCGTCTGTACCCCCCGGACACGGACTAAAATATCCTTTGTCATGTAAATCTCCCCTGATATATCATTTTGAACGGTCCGCACGGCTTCAGGCACGGACCGCTGTGAACATTTTTATCTCTCATATCTCCGAAACGCGTGATCGATCAGATCGTCGATCAGCTGTCTCTTGTCTACACCTCTTGCCTCCCACAACATCGGATACATGCTGATGGCGGTGAAGCCCGGAAATGTGTTGATCTCATTGAATACGACCGTTCCGTCGGCCTTTACAAAGAAATCCACGCGGGATAAGCCGTAGCCGTCCACCGCGTTGAAGATCTTAACGGCAGCCTCACGGACACGCTCTGTGGCTCCGTCAGGAAGCTCCGGGTCAACGACGGTCTTGGACTCCGCATTGTAGTATTTCGCGTCGAAATCATAGAACTCAGCCGCAGCAAGGATCTCACCCACGCCGGAGGCTTTCGTGGAATCACCGTCACCGAATACGCCGCACTCAATCTCACGGCCCACGATCATCTCCTCTACGAGGATACGGCGGTCATTGTCAGCTGCTTCCCTTAAACCGGTAATCAGCTCTTCTCGGTTGTCTGCTCTTGTAACACCTCTGGAGGAACCGGCGTTAGACGGCTTTACAAATACCGGATATGGGATCTCTTTTTCGATTTTCGCGATAACCGCATCCATATCCTTTAATTCCGCTTTCATAACGGAAACGTAAGCTGCCTGACAGATGCCGAGTCCGCTTACCATGCGCTTTGTGGAAAGCTTATCCATCGATACCGCGGAAGCGAGAACGCCGCAGCCGACGTACGGGATCTTCGCAAGCTCAAGGATTCCCTGTACGGTTCCGTCCTCACCGTAGAGACCGTGAAGGACCGGGAATACCACATCCACCGGAATCTTCTCAAAAGATCCGTTCTCTGTGACGATCAGGCATTTCTCCTTTGCGTCCGGAGACAGCACCGCCCCAGTTTTTGACTCTCTCCAGGTATCATCTTTGACCTGGCTTAAGGAGTCCACCTTTACCCAGTGTCCGTCCTCCGTGATCCCGACGAGGATCACATTATATTTCTCCTCATTGATATTTGCTGCCACATTCTGTACAGACATACAGGATACTACATGCTCAGATGACTGTCCGCCAAACAGGACAACGATATTTTTCTTTTCCATGATGTTTTTTTTGATTCCTCTCTGATTTTCTATTCAAGTCGAACGTCCGTGAGATTTGGCGCGTGATCCCGGTCAGCAAAGCCGGCAGATTCCTTACAGGACCACTGTGCACCCGAATCATTTCCCCCGATGCACTGGCACTGGACGGGCTGTTTTGACATGTTATCGTTTAGATTATAGCACAACTGGTAATAATTACAAACAGGAAATAACATTTGCCTCTGACATAAAAAGTAAAAAGCAAAGAAGGTGTATCTATGAAACGAACCTGTAAGCTCAGTCTCTCTTTCCTGTGTTTTTTGATCTGTTTTCTTCTTTCCATGTCCGGCATCCGGGCGCGGGACGAGGCTCTGGCGGCGGATATTGCCCCAAAGATCCTGCGGTTCCATGTTCTCGCGAACAGTGATTCCGCCAAAGACCAGGCGTTAAAGCTTCGGGTGAAGGATCTTCTTCTGGAAAAGATCCGGGACGGGGCCGCCGCGGGTCAGATCGCCGGAAAAGAGGAGCTGAAAGCATATATCCTGTCTGAATCTTCCACACTGGAAGCCGCAGCAGAAGACTTTATCCACAGCTTCGGGTATGATTACGCTGTACATGTGGGGATCGAGACCTGCAGGTTTCCGGTGCGCACCTACGGGGACATGACATTTCCCGCCGGGATGTATGAAGCCGTCCGGGTGACCATCGGGAACGGTGCCGGGCACAACTTCTGGTGCGTTCTGTACCCATCCTTATGCTACACGGACAGCGTTCATGCGTCGATGCCGGAGGAATCGAAGGAAATGTTGAAAAATCTGATCCCGGAGGACGATTTTCAGTCGCTGCTAAAGGCAAGACCGGCCTGTTTCCTGAAAAGCACCAGCCCAGCGGCCACTGGCGAACACACTTCCCATACAGCTATCGCCTCTGCAGCCACCCCTGATAATACTGCCAAAACTTCGGGTAAAAAAAGTGAGCAGGAAACATCTTCCCTGCCCACTGTGAAAGTCCGTTTTCGGATCGCTGAACTATTTTCAGCGCATCCGCAGCTTACTGACTAAGACTTAAGTTTCCCTTAACCGCCCAGTCATAGGTCTCCATCGCCTGGAACAATGAGAGGTCTCCGGTCTTCACCGCGATCTCCTTTGTCTTTAAGGAGTTCTGCTGCTGCATATACTCAAGGCGTCCGATGGTTCCTAACTGCCATTTTCTCTCGGCAGTCTCCATCTTCGTCTTTTCCAGCTCGTAAGCTGCCTTTGCTGTCTGGAGCTCGTTTCTCTTCTGGAGAACGTCGTTGTAAAGGTTTACGAGGGAGGACGCGACTTCTTCCTTCTCCTGCTTGATCGTGCGCTGTAAGTTCTGGTACTCGACGGAGCCTGCGTCCTTGTTGTCGAGGTCCAGCACGTTGTATCGGATCGTAAAGTTGTTGTCCTGCGCCGCCTGTTTGTCCTTCTCCGGGTTCATTCCGTCGATCCTTGTAAGATCAGCTGCCGGGACATCCTTGATCTCCGGCTTTGCGTCATACTTCCATCCGAGCATCGTGCAGAGGGTCTGACGGAGCTTCTGCTCACTGGATGTCAGTGTCAGTTTCGTTGCCTGGGTGGACTCCAGCTGCTGTCTCGCGGAAAGGACCTGGCTCTGGGTCGCAAGACCGTTGGCTGCCTGGTTCTGGGTGGACTGGTAGACTGCCTCTAAGAGTGTGAGTCCGCTCTCTAAGCTCTCCTCGTTGAGCTTTAACTGCTTGTAGCCGATCATGGCGCTCTGGGCGCCGGCGGTCAGCGCCGCGCGGGTGCTGTCCACAAGCTTGATATGCATCTGCTCCGGGGATACCTGTTCCAGGCTGTCGCCCTGCAGCGCAATTGCATCTGCCTGGTAGTCCATGAGTTCTGAACTGTAATAGAGCTGTGCGTAGTTTGTCGGAGTCATTGCCGGAACTTTACCGATCATCTCTTTGGCTGCGTCAAGAGAGCCTTTCAGTGTACTTGCCGTATCCGCAAGCTCTCCCGAACTATCCAGTAATTTTGATTTCAGCTTCACGACATCCTTTGCTGCGTCCTTCTTATCGGAATATGTCTCTTTCACTGTCTTAAACGTCTGGCTGTAGACCTCAACAAGCTTCCCGATCTCGTCATATTCCAGCATGTTATCCGCGAGCTTCTTCATCGTCGCGTCATCGTACTCATTTCCCGGCTGGGATATAAATCCGTTCTCATCCGCAACACCGGTCGCCTGAACCGCCTTCGTCGCTGCGAAAGCGTTCACAGGCGCTGCCGCAAGCGCAAGCGCAAGTGCTGCCGGAATCACACGTCCTGTCAAATTTCTTTTCATTCTGATTCTCCTTTAGCTCTGCGATGAGGAACCGATATCGAGAAGTCCCTCAAGCGCCCACTGATAGTTTTCGATTGCTCCTGTAAGGTCGAGCTTTGCCGCTGTGTGGGATGCCTCACTGGAAAGCCATGCGGACTCCGCCTGGAGGTATTCCTGGCGGCTCATCATTCCGAGGGCATTTTTCCTGTCAGCAGCTGCCTTGTCGGCCTTTGCGGCTCCGTAAAGCGTCTCAGATGCCTCGTAGGCTTTCTGTTTCTGCTTTACGTCCTGGTACATAAGATCCAGGGAAGAACGGATAGAATCTTCCTGGTCCTTGATATTTCTGGCTTTCTTTACTGCTCCGCCGGAGGAACTGGCCTTTGCCATTCTTGTATCATACAGCGTATAGTTCATCTCGATGGCCTTCGCCTCGTCCTTCTTCGGATCGAAGGAATCGATCACCGTAAGATCCGGTTCCGGAACCTTTGTAATCTCAGGGTCCGCGTTGTACTCCCAGCCTAACATCGTGATCAGCGTCTGCTTCTGGCTGTTTAGACTGGATGCCGCCTGAAGCGCACTTCCGTTTGCGGAATTTAAGGCATCTTCTACGGTCAGAACATCTTCCGTTGACATCATTCCGAGATCTTTTTTCTTCAGTGCCGCCTCATAATTCTGCTTTGCGATCTCCTGATTTAAGACAGCAATATCATACTGATCCTTTAATGTCTCATAAGTGCGCATCGCTTCCCTTGCGGTTTTTGTCTTCTCATTTCTCGCGATACGAAGTCCGCGGAGTGCTGAGCCGCCGTTCTTTTTTCCATTTGCGGTATCTTCCAGCTGCTGCGCATAAGCGCGCAGGGCATGCATGTTTGTCCTATATTCTTTATATTCGCTGCGGGTTGAGCTGTCATTTTTCAGATCATCCGCGTCATTCTCCAGCTCATCCGCCTCCGCGCGGAGATCCGCCGCCAGCGCTAACATCTGGTCCTTTGTAAGGCCCGTGGATCCGCCCGGATTGTAATAATACTTCTGCAGCTGGTTCTGATAATCCGTATTATACCTCTCGATCAGTCCCGGGAGCTCCCAGTATTCCAGGGTATTGTCCTTAAACTTTTCAAGCGCTGCTTCGTCATATTCTGTGACCGCGACATCCTTCGTCGCAGCTAACGCAGGAATTCCGGTACCCGCTGCCGCCAGGGAAAGACTTCCCATAAAAACGGCTGAGAGCACGGTCAGACCTGCTTTTTTCCATTTATTTCGTCTCATAGGTTTCCCTCCGTCTATGAGCATAACGATTTCATCGCAGAAACGCAATAACGTTTCTCTTACATTTTCTTTCCAAATACGGCAATCCGGTGGCAATTTTTATCCCCTGACTGCCGCCTCCAAAAGCAGGAAGCCCCGCAGAGCATTCCGCATTCCGGCTGACCGCCTCCCGACCGGGCAGCGGCCGTCTCTTGCAGACTCTGCAGGGATCCGCTTTCAATGTTCAAAGCTTTAATCTACGTCAATGATCTCTTTCTTATCCTGATTCTTTCCGCTCATGATCACATAGAAGACCGGAAGAACAAGAAGTGCCATCGCTGTAGAGACGATCAGTCCACCGACATCCACAAGGGCGAGTCCCTGCATCGTCTTACCGGCATTTCCATAAGCCGCCGCCATCGGGATCATTGCCACGATCGTCGTGAGAGTTGTCATGAACATCGGGCGCATACGGGTCGCGCCGGCTTCAATGACCGCCTCCTTAAAGTCCATCGTTGCCCGGTACTGGTTCGCCGTATCGACGTACAAAATACCGTTGTTTACTACCGTACCGACTAACATTAAGAAGCCTAACAGGGAAGTCATGCTGATCGGGCAGTCCACTAACCATAAGAACAGGAAGGAACCGATCAGGGCGAACGGGATCGTTGTCATCACCATGATGGAGAACTTCGGTGACTCGAACTGTGCAGCCATTACAACGAATACAAGGAATACTGCTGTGGCGATCGCCTGTCCCAGGGAAGCAAACTCTTCGTTCATCATCTTTGTGGATGTGCTTTCCTGCATGGAGATCGTGCCGGATAAGTACTTATCGATGACCTCCTTCTGGATCTTATCCTTCGTGGTGCTGTCCGCGCCCTCTGTCAGAGTACCGGTGATGGTCACCTGATACTGCTTATCACTCTTTGTAATGCTCTGCGGGCTGTCCTTGAAGCCGATATCCGCGATATCCATAAGAGCTACGGATCCGCCGGTCGCTGTCGGAAGAACGATTCCCTGGAGCTTATCGATCGTATCGTACTCATCATCCGCGTACTCAACCTTTACATCGATATCATTTCCGTCAACATTCAGGGTCGTTGCCGTCGTTCCACTGACCATCATGTATACCTGGGAAGCAACGGCGGTCGGGGAAAGTCCCTCCGCTGCCGCCTTGACCGGATCTACATTGATCTTTACAAGTGGAGCGCTGTTTTCAAGGGAAGAGTGGATGTTTGTCGCCTCCGGGCGTTTCTGGAGCTCGGAAACGATCTCATCCGATACCTTCTTTAAGTCATCGTACTGTGTGCTGACAAGAACATATTCGAGATCCTCCGCATTTCCCATGGACATCCCACTGCCCAGAGAGCTCTGGCTTTCCAGACTGACCGAACAATCCGACCATTTCTGCATATCGCGTTTCCATTCCTTGAGCACCTGATCCGTCTTTCTGCTTCTGTCATCCTTTAAATATGCCGTCAGGGTCGCTCCGCTTCCGCCCATATTCATGGAAAGTCCGGAGCTTCCGTAGGAAAGCATGTAGGAATCAAGATCCGGATCCTGTGTCACATAGTCCTCTGCTCTCTGGAGGATCTTATCGACCTCCTCGATCTTAAGACCCGGCTGGGTCTCAATCGTCACTGCGATCGTTCCCTGATCATCTGCCGGCATAAGCTCTGTCTTTAACTTTGTCGCAAGGAACAGAGAGAAGATCACAAGCACAACGGCGGTTCCCATGACCATCGCTTTTTTCTTTAAAAGCTTCTCCATCAGGGAACGGTATCCATTCTGCAGAGCTCTCATGATGCCGGAGGCCGGGGTATTTTCCTTCTCCTTCGGACGGTAGTACACGTAGCAGAGCGGTACAAGCGTCATCGCGGAAATCAGGGACGCAATCATACAGAATACGATCGTGAAGCCTAACGGCTTGAACATCTGTCCGCTCATTCCGGAGATCAGAGCTAACGGGATAAATACGACACAGGTCGTAACGGTACCACCGATGATGGATTCCAGCACAGCTGCAGTACCATCGATCGCGGCTTTTCTCGTTTCAACAAAGCCACCGCCCTTAACCGTAAAGCGGAAGCAGCTTTCCAGAACTACGATCGAGTTATCGACCATCATTCCGACGCCGAGGACCAGACTCGACAGGGTGATGACGTTTAGCGTAAAGCCTATGGCTTTCATGAGGATGAGGGCAGCTAAAATTGATACCGGGATGGAAGTTCCGACGATCAGGGATGCCTTGATATCCCCGAAGAACAGCCAGATGATGAGCATCGCGATAATGACTGCCATGATCATGGTCTGGAATACGCTGTTTAAGGAATCGCTGATCTGATCACTGTAATCATTGACAACGACGTACTCCAGAGACGGATCCTGTGCTTTTAACGTTTCCATTGTCTCCTGAACTGCCTTGGAAACGGTAATGTGGTCGCTGTCCTGATTTTTCTTGACACCGATCGTCATCGTGTCTTTGCCGTCGTAACGTCCGATACTGTCCTTTGCCTCAACGGTATTGTAGATATTGGCAACATCTTCCATATAGATGATATTTCCGTTGCCCAGTGTGATCGGGATCTTCTTTAAAAGTTCCATCGTGTCAAAGGATGTTCCGGATGTCACGGAAAGATCCTTGTTTCCAACGGAGGTACTTCCGATCGGCATGGAAAAGTCCGCAGACTTTAAAGCCGCAACGATGGTATTCATGTTCACATGATACTGGCTTAATTTTTCCGGGATCAGCTCCGCCTTGATATAAGCCTCCTGACCACCGGATACATCGACACTGGCTACGGAAGTCAGCTTTTCGATTTCCGGAACGATATCGTCATTTACGTAGTTATAGAGGTTATCCACGCTGTCATTGTTGACCGCGAGGGTGATGGACGGCGTACTGTTGATATCCATCTCGATGATCGTCGGGGTATCGACATCATCCGGGAGATCCGACTTGATCCCATCCAGCTTTTTCTTTAAGTCATCGTAAGCTTTATCGATATCCTGGTCATAGTCATACTGGACCAGGACCATTCCGAAGTTTTCCGAAGACATGCTGGTGACGGAATCGACACCGGAAAGCGTTCCGATCTCATCCTCTATCTTACTGATCACAAGCTGATCCACGTCATCCGGGCTTGCTCCCGGGTAGACCGCGCTGACGATCAGCATCGGCATCTCCATTTCCGGGATCAGCTCAAGCTGGGATGAAAAGATCGAGCTGAGACCGAATACGATCAGGCAGAGCACAACAAGAACGGTTGTGACCGGCCGTTTTAAGACCTTTTTGGTAAGTCCCATGTTCCTTGTGCCTCCTTATTTTGCTGCCGTTTCCGCGGCTTCTGTAGTCTCTTCTGCTGTTGTCTCACTGCTGTCGGCTGTCGTTTCCGCACTGTCATCACTGCCCTGAATATTTACCGCGGCGCCGTCATAAAGCTCCTTGGACCAGCTTGTGATGACCTCGTCGTCGTAGGAAAGTCCGGAAACGATCTGAATCTTGTCAGAATCGATGAGTCCGTCTTCCACCGGAGTCTTTTTCGCCGTTGCTGTCGCGGCATCATATGTATACACGTAAGCGTCTCCATTGCTGTAGTTCACACAATCTGCCGGAACGACCATGACGTTGTCCGCCTTCTCTGCTGTCACATAAACCTTTACCATCGTTCCGCTGGCAAGTCCGTCCGCGTCACCCAGGGTCGCTTTCACCTTGAAAAGTCCTGTGGACGCGTCCACCATGCTGCCGATCTCAGAGATCGCACCGCTGTAGTCCGTTCCGTTCTTCTCCACCGTCACAGGATCACCGATATTTAATCCCTTCATGACACGCTCCGACACGTTGAAGGTCAGTGTTTTTCCGCCTGCACCGGATACAACGCCTGCGACAGAACCGCCCGCAGACATATCATGTACCTGCACGCCGAACTGTTCTAAGACACCGGCGATCGGCGCGGTAACGACCGTGTTCTCGCTCTGGGTATCATAGTTTAATTTTGCGGAATCATACTGGAGCTTCGCCATGGACAGACCGCTTACCGCCTGCTCGTAGGCCTGAGCGGAAATATCCCCGCTCTCGTAGAGCGCCTTCATCCTGTTTACAGATGTCTGGGCATCATTTAAGGATACCTGAGTCGTATTTAACGTGATCCTTGCCGCGTCTAACTGCTTGTTGTCGATGCGGAACAGCTTCTGTCCCTTCTGTACGGTATCGCCCTGATTTACATAAACCTCCAGTACTTCTCCGCTTCCCTTCGGGATAATGTATACCTGATCTGCCGGTTCCACGGTACCTGTCAGTCCTGTGGAAAGTTCAATATTTCCTGTCTCCGGTGTCTGGACGACGACGGTCGGGTTCGGAACGGCCTCGATCGGCTCTTCTTTTTTCGTAAATCTTGTGAACATCAGGACTCCAAATGCGCCGACGCATACAAGTCCGATTACGATCTTACCTGCTTTCTTCATGGTTCCTCCTCATTTTCTGTAACATGCTGCTGTGGTACGACTCCGGTTGTTCTGTTTTTATGAACGTCCCTCGTCTGTTTTCTTCCTGCTGCCCTCTGTTTTATATCCACATATGCCATAATGGAGCATATGGATATGACGTTTGTAATATTCGGAAGCTTCCGTTCTCGACTCGCCGTCCCGGAAAAAACGTTTGAGTGACATGATGAATACGATCATGTGCATCTCGATCAGCTCGAAAAACTCCTGATGATCCAGATTACATTTCTCTTTGTTGACATGTTCATACAACAGTTTTAAAAATTTCCGGTTTGCCTCCATCGCCTCCGGGTTCGAATCCGGTCCGCCTTTGAATAGTTCTACCAGTCTTGCGCTGTTGACCAGGTTGTGAAAGATCGCAGACAACCCTGAATCCTCAAGCCGGTCCATCCCGAGATCAAAGATCTGCTCCAGGACCTCCCATAGGTCTCCGCCGTTTTCGTCCAGCATCGTGATGTACGATGTGAAATGCTGTTCCGCCTGGTTGCAGATCAGCCATTTTAACAGATCCTGTTTATCTTCAAAATATGTGTAAAAGCTTCCTCTCGATATATCCGCGTCGTGAACGATCCGGTTGATCGACGCTTCCTCCGGAGCTACCCTCATAAATTCCTTTGCCGCCGCAGCCCGAATTGCTTCGATCTTTTCCTTCGGAAGCCGCATAAACCGTTCGGTCGGCATAATTCCATCTCCCCTCTTCTATAAAAACCGCTTCAAAAAGTGACAACCCGTCACCATTATAGTGACACCCTGTCATTCTGTCAATATCTGTTTTTCCAGTTTATAATGATTTTATATTTTCGTAAGGTTTGCAAAATTTCTGCATAGAACCTCCTGCCTCCGGTCCGATCCCGTCTGTGATTTCCGCTGTTTTGCTCAGCCTACCATGCCCATGTTTCAGAATTGTTTTCCGATTGTTGCAGTTTCATGAATCCTGCAGATTTTCCCGGAAATATCGGATTGTACAGGAATAAATACCAATTCATAGCATGTTTGTAGGAATTGCTTCTTGCATATTTTTCTCAATACAGGTATAATATCATTGCATCACCTAGTAAGCGACTAGGTTTAGTCCCGGCAGACGGAACGTATCCCGGAGATCAGCTCCGGTGCCGGTTCATATCTGTCCGGAAATTGCTGAAACCTACATTTTTACCTTATATAAAATACATGGAGGAATCCGATATGTCAGAACCATTATTAAATGTAAAAAATCTCTCCGTGGATGTGGAAGAAAAATCCATCCTGCACGGAATCAGCTTAACGATCAACAAAGGCGAGACCCACGTACTCATGGGACCGAACGGTGCCGGAAAATCCACCCTCGGCTGCACCCTGATGGGGAACCCGAACTATCATGTGACAGACGGTGAGATCTTCTTCGGAGGCGAGAACATCACGAAAGAAGCCGCTGACAAGCGTGCAAAGCTCGGCATGTTCCTCTCCTTCCAGAACCCGCTGGAAGTTCCGGGAATCTCCCTCTCCAACTTCATCCGCAGCGCCCTCTCCGCAAGAACCGGAAAGAATGTCCGCATCTGGGATTTCAATAAAGAACTCCAGAAAGCCATGGAGGTTCTCGACATGGATCCATCCTACGGCTTCCGTGATCTGAATGTCGGCTTCTCCGGCGGTGAGAAAAAGAAAGCGGAGATCCTGCAGCTTCTCCTCTTAAATCCATCCTTAGCGATCCTCGATGAGACAGACTCCGGTCTCGATGTCGACGCGGTCCGCACCGTTTCCAAGGGAATCGAGGAGTACCAGAAGAGCAAGGACGGCGCACTCCTCATCATCACCCACAGCACAAGGATCCTGGAGTCTCTCCACGTGGACAAGACCCATGTTCTCGTAGACGGCCGCCTGGTTGCCGAGGGCGATGGTTCTCTCGTCGATGAGATCAATGAGAACGGCTTCGAGCAGTTTATCGCTTCCGCGAACAAGAAGGGAGAGAACAACGAATGAAGGAAAAGACGTATGTTGAGGACGTTGACCGCAACATGTACGACTTCCGCAATGACGAGAAGGACGCTTACCGTATTAAAAACGGTCTCACCGAGGACATTGTGGAAAAGATCTCCGAAGAGAAGCATGATCCGGAGTGGATGCATGATTTCCGGTTGAACTCCTTAAAAATATATCATGAAATGAAGGTTCCGGACTGGGGCCCGTCCATCGAAGGCTTAAACATGGACAACATCGCCACCTATGTCCGTGCCAACACAAAGATGAAAGGGGACTGGTCCGAGGTCCCGGAGGAGATCAAGGATACCTTTGAAAAGCTCGGGATCCCGCAGGCGGAGCGCACCTCTCTCGCAGGCGTCGGTGCCCAGTATGACTCCGAGCTCGTCTACCACAACGTCCGCAAGGAAGTTGCGGAGCAGGGCGTCATCTACACAGATATGGAGAGCGCCCTGACCGGCGAATACGCCGATATGGTAAAAGAACACTTCATGAAGCTTGTGACGCCTCATGACCACAAATTTGCCGCTCTGCACGGCGCTGTCTGGTCCGGCGGTTCCTTCGTCTATGTTCCGAAGGGAGTTTCCGTCGAGATCCCGCTGCAGTCCTACTTCCGTTTAAACGCGGCGGGTGCCGGACAGTTTGAGCACACTCTGATCATCGTCGATGAGGGCGCATCCTTACATTTCATCGAGGGATGTTCCGCTCCGAAGTACAATGTGGCCAATCTTCACGCCGGATGCGTTGAGCTTTACGTCGGAAAGAACGCAAAGCTCCGCTACTCCACGATCGAGAACTGGTCGAAAAATATGTACAATTTAAACACAAAGCGTGCGAAGGTCGAGGAAGGCGGAGTCATCGAGTGGGTATCCGGTTCCTTCGGTTCCCATGTTTCTTACCTCTACCCGATGAGCGTGTTGAACGGTGAGGGCGCAAGATCCGAATTCACCGGGATCACATTCGCCGGTAAGGGACAGAACCTTGATACCGGATGTAAGGTGGTCCACAACGCTCCGAAGACTTCTTCCTATGTAAATACGAGATCGATCTCCAAGGACGGCGGGATCAGCACCTTCCGAAGCTCCGTTGTCGTATCCGCAAAGGCAAAGGGCAGCAAATCCGCTGTCTCCTGCCAGTCCCTGATGCTCGACGATATCTCCCGTTCCGACACGATCCCGGCGATGGATATCCGCACAAAGGACGCCGATGTCGGACATGAGGCAAAGATCGGCCGCATCAGTGATGACGCCGTCTTCTATCTGATGTCCCGCGGTATCTCCGAGGAGGACGCGAGAGCCCTGATCGTCAGCGGCTTCGCCGACAATGTCTCGAAGGAGCTTCCGCTTGAATACGCGGTGGAGATGAACAATCTGATCCATCTGGAAATGAAAGGAAGTATTGGATGATGGAGAACATAAAGATCAACCAGCTCCCTTCTAAGACATGGAACTGGCTGAAAATGAATGAGACTGCGGTCTCCGGGATTTCTGTCTCCGGAGCGCATGAAGGAAACCTTGAGATCCCGGAAGGGATCAAAAAAACTGTCTGCCCGGCCGGGCTTCCGGACCGTTTTAAGGATGTCGCCGGCGGCATGGGATCCGATATGGATATGCTGGTAAAGGAAAGTTCCGCGGGTGCAGTACTGCTCTCTGCTGACAGCGATGTCTCCGGGGAACCGGCGCGGATCAGATTTGCCTACGGTGCTTTTGAGCACAGCCTGAACACCTTTGGAATTCTGGCAAAAGAAGGAAGCAATATGACCGTTATCATGGATATGGCGGCTGAACGAAGCGTCGATCCTGAACGGACCGGAAGTCCCAGCCCGGTCGGAGAAAATCCTGCTGCCGTCTCCCAGTCTGAACACACCGGGCTTTCCGCCGTGCAGACAAAATTAATTCTGGAAAAAGACGCGAAGGTGACTCTCGTCCAGATCATCCGCAACAAAAACGCGAAGACCGTTTTGAACGATATCGGGGCAAAGGTTGCTGACGGTGCGAAACTCTCCGTCATCCACTTATTCCTTGGCGGTGACCGGGTCTACAACGGCTGTAAGGCTGAACTTATCGGCAAAAAGAGTAATTTTACAGCAGACATCGCCTACACAGTTGCCGATGACTGCGTGCTCGATATGAACTACGTGGCACTCCACGAGGGAAGGAAATCCGTCAGTGAGATCAGGACCGACGGCGTGCTCCATGAAAACGCGAGAAAGCTGTTCCGCGGGACCATCGACTTTAAGAAGGGTGCTGCGGGGGCTGTCGGAAACGAGAAAGAGGACGTTCTTCTTCTCGACGATGACGTGGTCAACCAGACGATCCCGCTGATCCTCTGCGCCGAGGAGGATGTGGAAGGAAACCATGGTGCCACCATCGGAAAGCTGGATGAGGACCTTGTATTCTATCTGGAAAGCCGCGGCATGGCTCTCGCCGAGATCTACAAAATGATGGCGAAAGCAAGGATCGACGCGGTTCTCCGTTTCGTACCTGATGAGAAGACGAAGGCAGACGTTGCCTCCTACTTAGAAAGCGAGGGTTCCAATGGATGTGAATAAGATCCGGGAAGATTTCCCGCTGTTAAAAAACCGTGACATCATCTACCTGGACAATGCGGCGACTTCCCAGAAGCCCGCATGCGTCCTGGACGCGGAAAAGCGGTTTTATGAGAAATATAACGCAAACCCATTCCGCGGTCTCTACGAGTTAAGCGAAGAGGCGACGGAATGTTATGAGGACGCAAGAAAGACAGTCGCTGACCTCCTTCACGCATCATGTCCTGAGGAGATCGTGTTTACGAGAAACGCCACAGAGAGCCTGAATCTTGCGGCCTACACTCTCTCCGAGTACCTGTTAAAACCGGGCGACGAGATCATTGTCAGTATCATGGAACACCACAGCAATATTCTCCCGTGGCAGCAGGCCGCAAAGCGTTACAGCGCGACGGTAAAATATTTAGAATGCGACATGGACGGAACGATCCCGGCTGAGCGTCTGGAGAGCATGATCAACGACCGCACGAAGATCGCCGCGATCACGCAGATCTCCAATGTGCTTGGATGCAGGAATGATTTAAAGACATTCGCTGAGATCTGCCATCGCCACGGCGTGATCCTGGTCGGCGATGGTGCCCAGAGCGTTCCGCATATCGCTGTTGACGTACAGGATCTGGGCGTGGATTTCCTTTCTTTCTCCGGTCACAAGATGCTGGCTCCAATGGGGATCGGCGCTCTTTACGGAAAGAAAGAGCTTCTTGAGAAGCTTCCGCCCTTCCTCACCGGCGGCGAGATGATCGAATCTGTCACAAGAGAGGGAGCTGTCTGGGCAGAGGTTCCGCATAAGTTCGAGGCGGGAACCGTCAATGCCGGAGGCGCTTACGCGCTGGCTGAGGCAGTCCGCTACATGAAGAATATCGGTTTCGACGTGATCGAGGCACAGGAGAACAGGCTCACGAGAATCGCCTACGAGGGCATGATGAATATTCCCGGAATCCGTGTTCTCGGGAGCAGCGATCCGGACAACCATCACGGAATCCTGTCCTTCGCTGTCGACGGCGTTCACCCCCATGATGTGGCAGAGATCTTAAACGCTGACAATATCTGTGTCCGCGCCGGTCACCACTGCGCACAGCCGCTGTTACAGTACCTTGGAACCGCCTCCACGACGCGTGTGAGCCTCGCGTTCTACAATACAGAGGATGAGATCCGGGCATTCCTTGAGAGTCTTGGCGGATTAAGGAGAAAAATGGGATATGAGTAATACATTTTATAATGAAATTTTAATTGAACACAATCTTCATCCGACTCACAAGCATGAGCTGCCGGACGCAAACCTCGTCTTAGAAGGCGTAAACCCGAGCTGCGGTGATGATATCTGGCTGAAATTAAAGGTCGAGAACGATGAGATCGTCGACGGAGCTTTCGTCGGAGACGGCTGCGCGATCTCCCAGGCCTCCGCGGATATGATGTTAGATTTGATCATTGGTAAGAAAAAGGATGAGGCGCTGCGCCTCGCAAACCTGTTTCTTGAGATGATCAAAGGAACTGCAAAGGGCGATGAACTGGAACCTCTGGAGGAAGCTTCCATCTTACAGGATGTGTCCCATATGCCGGCGCGGGTCAAGTGCGCAGTGCTGGGATGGCATACGATGGAGGAGATGTTTAAGAAGGAGGCTGAAGGGAAGATTATACCTGGAATGTCGGTGACGACGGAAAATAAATAAAGACTTGAATTCAATTTTCAAATATGCTACACTATAAATACAAAGGGGAAAGTCAGATACATGTGGCCTACCCTTCATAGTTTAGTTTGTTACATTGTAACAGCCGTCACTATTGCAGTAGTGGCGGCTATTTTCTTTTCCCGAAGATTGTGTAACACAATCCAACGAGAGCGACAATGAAGATACCTATCTGGATTAAATCCGAATATGTAACGTACATTGGCATCGCCCTCCTTTCTTTCGTCTGGAGGGTTAGTCCCTCCGAAACCGGAGGGCAGGCCGCCTTTCATGTATTCTGCTTTCCCACATCACTATTATATATTACGAACATTTGTTCGTCAATATTTTTTCTTAGCTACTATGTGCACCAGCGCCTCGATCGGCCTCCTCAACGACGTCACGACCATGATCCCCGCCGCAAGCGCGATCGCAAGTCCGATCGCCGCCTGCCCCTTTACGATAAACTGCGGCATGTCGCGCCGGAGAGCCGCGTCCATCGCATAGTACAGGGAACCTCCCGGGATCAGCGGGATGACCGTCGGCATCAGGACCGTCGTTGCCGGTGTCTTTAAGATCCTCGCCCAGATCTCCGAGTAGATCGTGATCAGGATCGCCACAACGAAAAATCCCAGATATTCATTATTCACAAAATGTAAAAATACAAGATACACTGCCCAGAAAACTGCCCCGCCGATCGCCGGGATCAAGACTCTGCGCCCGCGGATGTTGTAAATGATCGCAAATCCGAACGACCCGAAAAACGATGCGATGATTGAAAGAACATCCTGACTCATAACATCCCTCCAAGAAGTATTTTAGAAAGAATAAACCCGGCTGCCACACAGATGGCTGTGATCATCGCCTCCGAAAAATGCAGAAGTCCGCTGATCATGTCCCCGCTGATGAAATCCCGGAATGAGTTCGTCATCAGGACTCCCGGGATCAGGAGCATGATATTCCCGATCATGATCATCTCGACATGCTGTCCGATCCCGAGATAGCAGACAAGAATACATGCCATACCGGAGATCAGAGAGCAGAGGATATTGGAGAAGATCGCCTTCAGCTTGATCGCGGAGAGCGCATATAAGGTCACGCGGATTAGCGCCCCGACAAACAGGGACGCAAATCCATCCCACAGATTTCCTCCAAAGAAAATGGCAAACGCCCCGGCTGTCATTGCATAGATCCCGCACTGCACCGCCGGGGAATATGTCGGTCCCTTTAAGATCTTTTCATATTCCTGATCGATCACCGCAAACGACGGCTGTGTCGCGCAGATCCGCCTCGAAAGGTCATTCAGCCGGTCCAGCTTCCACATATCCGTCCCGTAACTTAAAATTCTTCGCGTCTGCGTGATCCACTTCCGCTCCTTCGTCTCCAGCGTCACGATAATACATGAGGCGATGGAGAAAATATGGCTCTGCCGGATCCCGTAGGCATTGCAGATCCTCCGGATCGTATCCTCCACACGGCTGATCTCCGCCCCGCTCACGAGGAGCTGCTCCCCGATATTGATCGCGCAGGTCAGGACTTCTTCGCTTGTCATCTCTTCATTCTTTTCAGTTGTCACCTTTTTTCCCCTTTTCCTCTGCTTCGGCGGCCATCGCGCGCTGATAATGCTTTAACGCGTCCCGATAGGCAACGATCAGCGCTTTCCAGGAAGAACCATGATATCGGCGCTGGATCGCCTCCTCGATCACCTTCGCATCCGTTTCCAGGTGCTTATGCAGAAAAAGCTTTCGTATAAAATCATTTGTCAGCTCCAGCGTTCTCGAACAGTCTGTCTGTATGATCTCTCCTGTTGATGGGATCACCTCAAATGCGATAAAAAAGCTTCCATACACCTTTGTGATCGCGTTATCCACATTCGTTCTTGATTCTCCTACAATATAATATGTCTCCTCACCGGTTTCAGCCATTCTGCTCTCCTCTTTTCATCAGCTCGCGCGCGGCTGGGTTCAGTCACGCTCTCATTTCCAATACTTGTCCCACCATATTTCAGCATCATAATATAGGAAATCCATTCTGTCAATCCCTGTACGAATTCCAGTACATCTGCGGCCACTACTATATTGTACGGGGTTTTCAGTTCAGAAAATTCCTGCCCATAAAAAGTAATCATATCTGCTCTCTCGTCCGGACCGGCGGCATGCTCTCCAGAATTTCCGCAATTATTTTTCCACGTCTCCTGTCTTACGTTTTGAAAGATCTGTACTTTTTGTTCTCATTTTTGTATTTTCAGTAATTTTAATATTTTTAACCAAATTTTTATTTTTTTATTGACAAACCATTTCCACCTCATTATAATAAACACAAATGAATACGCAATGTTGCTGCTTCATTCTGCAAATGGCAGTTACCGCTGTCTGGCAAGCAATCTGAAATCCGGCAAAAGCGAGAACCAACGACAAAAGCGAGATCAAACCGCTCTTGTCTTCCTGGTCTGCTTTTGGCGGATTTTTTTGAGAGGAGGATGAGTATCTATGACTCTGAAAGAAGCTGTCGAACTTCAAAAAGAACCACTTCTTCAATCCCTGGCGGAAAGCATCCGGATCCGCAGTGTGCAGGAACCACCTGCAGATGGCGCCCCATACGGCCCCAATGTCCGCAAATGCCTTGACCACGCCCTGGCTGTGTCAAAGGGACTCGGTTTCCGCACCACTGATCTTGATCACCAGATGGGATGGTGTGAATTCGGTGAAGGCGATGAGATGATCGCCGTCCTCGGGCATCTCGATGTTGTCCCGGAAGGGGAAGGATGGACCTTCGATCCGTTCGGCGGTGAGATCCGGGACGGAAAGATCTTCGGCCGTGGTTCCATGGATGACAAAGGTCCGACAATGGCCGCCCTTTACGCGATGGCCGCCCTGCGTGACAGCGGTCTCCCCTTAAAACGCCGGATCCGGATCCTCTTCGGAACAAACGAGGAGACCGGAAGCAATGACATGAAATACTACAAGAGCCACGGCGGCGAACTCCCTGTCATGGGATTCACCCCGGATGGAGAATATCCGGTCATCAACGGGGAAAAGGGGATCATCAATGTCAACTATGAAGCAGACTACACCCAGACCGGCGATGTCCGTCTCACAAAGATTTCCGGCGGATCCGCGCCGAATGTAGTCCCGGCCTCCGCCAGAGCAGAGATCACCTGCCCGGACGATATGAAGCCGCAGCTCATGGTCCTCGCCGCCGGATGTGACCGGATCACCTGCACTGAAACTGCAGACGGATTCGAGATCCTCGCAAACGGCGTCAGTGCCCACGGAGCTTCCCCGGAACTCGGGATCAATGCGATCGGCCTCCTGATGGATGCGCTCGGAACACTTCCGCTCGATGAACCGTTACTCGGTTTTGTTCACTTTCTCTCCGATCATGTCGGGCTGGAAAGCGACGGGACCTCCCTCGGGATCGCTCTTTCCGATGAACCGAGCGGAAAACTCACATTCAACCTCGGAACGATCCAGGGCGATGAGACAAGTTTCCTGATCCGCATCAACTATCGCTACCCGGTAACCTTCACCTACGATGACTGTGCTCCGATCTGCGACGCGGCATTCCTGAACGCAGGATTCCTGAAGGTAAATGAAACCCACAAAGCATGTCTCTATCTTCCGGAAGACTGCGAGCTGGTCCAGACTCTTCTGCATGTATACGCAGACGAGACCGGACTTCCTGCGATACCGAAATCCATCGGCGGCGGCACCTACGCGAAAGCGATCCCGAACGTTGTCGCCTTCGGACCGATCTTCCCAGGCGATGAAGTCCGCGAGCACAAGCCGGACGAGTTCATGGAGATCGACCGATTGATGGAAAATGTACATATTTTTGCAGAAGCTCTTTACCGGCTGGCCAGATAGGAGGTGGTTCCATGGAAAAGAAGAAAACATCGATCGTTTTTACCGGAGATATCGGATTTGACCGCTACATGGATCACCGCTGGGAGGATGAACATCTGCTGTCTGCCCCCGTCCTCGATTTTTTCCACAGCGCTGATCACACTGTCGCAAATGTGGAAGGCGCACTGATCGACGCGAAGGATGACGGATCCCGCGGAGTCTTCTTTCACAGCATGAATCCCGCGGCGACGCGCGTCCTGAAAGATATCCATGCGGACATCTGGAGTATCGGGAACAACCACACGATGGATGCCGGGCGGGAAGGTGTTATGAGCACAAAAAAGATCGCCGAAGAAATGGGTTGTCTCACGATGGGGGCCGGAATGAATGACACCGAAGCGTCCGAACCTGTGTATCTCGACGAGGCAGGCGGGATCGGCATGTTCTGTGTCGCCTACCAGGCGGAATGCATCCCGGCAACCGCCACCGAACCCGGTATTTTCCGCTGGGATGACCTCGATCTCATCGCAAAACGAATCGCCGAGATCAAGTCCCGCTGCCGCTGGTGCGTGATCGTCTCCCACGGCGGGGAAGAATTCACAAGTCTTCCAAGTCCCTACACCAGAGACCGCTACCTCAAGTTTCTGGAACTCGGAGCCGATGTGGTCGTCGCCCATCATCCCCATGTCCCGGAAAACTACGAGCTCTTTGACAACGGAAAAGCAATTTTCTATTCACTCGGAAACTTCATTTTTGATACCGACTATCAGCGCGTCCACCTGTATACGGATGTCGGAGTCCTGTTAAAACTGATCTTCACCGAAGAAGCGATCGATTTTGAGGCGATCGGGATCCGGATCATCCGCGGAGACGAGCGGATCGATATCGCCCCACTTCCTGCCATCTTCACAGACATCCCGGCCGCGGAGTATGAACTTCTGGCACCTCTCTCCGCAAAGGCCTTTGTCGCGGAGGACCGCAGGAAAATGATCTATCTGGAGCCGGAGCGCTTTACAGATGCCTCCGAAGATGTCTGGAACGGATATTTCTTCAGCACTGAGCCTGACGGTTACTTCGAGGGCGCCCACATGGATTTCCACATCATCGTCCCGTTTTCGGAGAAAGCGGAGGAAGGTGCATGGAAAAAGAGCACGTTGGAACCGGTAAAGGAATACATTCTTCGCCAGCTCTGATACAACGACAACACAAATAGAAAAAGGAGCGTGATCCTATGTTAACGATTACAAACGGTTTTACTTACATAGCTTTCCTGATGCTGCTCGCAGGCGGTCTTCTCGCACTTGAAAAATACATGAAGTGGAAGATCTTCAACATCGTTCCGCCGCTCGTATGGATCTACATCTTCAACATGTTCTTCTGCACCATCGGTCTCTACAATTCCGATGAGTGTTCCGCAGCCTACAGTGCCTTAAAGAACAACATCCTGTATGCCATGATCTTCGTCATGCTGCTCCGCTGTGATTTCCGCAAGCTCGGAAAACTCGGACCGCGTATGATCTGTATCTTCATGGGCTGTGCCATCACCCTCGGCATCGGATTCTTCGCTCTTTTCCCGCTGTTTGCAAATGCACTCGGCGGTGCTGACAAGACATGGGGCGCAACAGCTGCCCTCTACGCATCCTGGGTCGGCGGCTCTGCAAACATGGCTGCCATGGAGGATGCTCTTCCGGTCGATTCCGGTGCTTACTCCTGCGCTCTGGCTCTCGATACTGCCTGCTACTCCCTCTGGATCGCACTTCTGCTCTTTGCTGTAAAATATGCCCAGAAGTGGAACAAGGCCTGCAAGGCTGATACTTCCAAACTCGACGCTGTCGCTGCAGCTGCAAACGAGGAAGTTGCAAAAGAGACAAACGTAAAACCGAATGCTGCAGACTGGATCTTCCTGATTGGTCTCACCCTCGTTGTATCTGCAGTCTCCCAGTACATCGGCGTTCAGATGAATGGATTTTTCAAGGGTGTCGGACTTTCCTTCTTTGATAAAGGTACCTGCACGACCGTATTTGTAACGATCCTCGGACTGATCTGCGCAATGACTCCGCTCGGAAAACTTCCGGCAGTTACAGAGCTCTCCAGCGTTTATCTCTATGCGGTTGTCTCCCTCATCGCATCCACAGCAACCCTGATCGACCTCTTATCTGCTCCGATGTGGGTTGTCTATGGTCTCGGAATCCTTCTTGTCCATGTTGTGCTGATGTTCATCCTCTCCAAGATCTTCCACTGGGATCTCTGCATGGATTCCACTGCTTCCGTTGCCTGCATCGGCGGATCTGCTTCCGCTCCGATCATCGCAACCGCTTATGACGGTTCCTTCGCAGGTATCGGTGTTTTAATGGGAGTTCTCGGTGCCGCCATCGGAAACTTCATGGGACTCGGAATGGGCGCTCTATTGAAGCTGTTTGTCTGATCGTGAGTACATTTCATGAGTCTGCTATTTTATGGCTGCTCACGATGACAGAGAACTGTGTTTCCCTACATTGTCCCTTCATCTGTGAGTGATCCAATTCTGGCGTCCCCATTCTTTCCCTGTTAGAATGGGGACGCCATTTTATCTCCGGCAGTAAATTGTACCGGTCAGAACAACTCACGGGATCACACACTGAGTTTCACATATCTTCGCCTTGAATTAACACAGGAGGAATCTTTTATGATCGAAAACAATCTTCTTTCTTATCTGAATATCGGACTCCCGGAAGATATTCTCCGCATGAAGCTTCACGGAGACTTTGACGGTGCAGTACGACTCATCGACCGGAAGCTCTCCGATCCGGCGCTTCCGGATCCGCTCCGTTACTGCCTGATGGCAGAACGGGAAATGATCCTTCGCATGCCTTCCGATTATCCTTTTACCCGCGAAGATGCACTCAAAAAGATCCGGACCCGGATCCCGGACTTTACGGAAGACGAATTTGACCACTACCTCTCCATCGGGCAGATCCGCTGGATCTATGTAAACGGCGAAATGCGGATCTTTGACCGCTTTTTTGAGAGCATGTGCAAATCCATGCCTGACTTCCGGAAACGGACCGCTGTCACTCTTGACGGTTCTGAGAGTGCCGGAAAAGGAAGCCGCGGAGATCTCCGCTTAAACCGTGCAATGGAGATCATGAAAGAAAAAGGCTCTCTTTCAAACAGGATCCGGATCCGCGCATCTGTCAAAGTGAAAGATTCCGCATTCACTCCCGAAATGTTCGTTCGCGTCCATCTCCCGATCCCCGCCGCCTGCGACCAGCAGAGCGATATCCGGATCGAATCCGTTTTTCCTGAAAACGCAAAGATCGCACCGGAAGACGCACCGCAGCGCACTATATGCTGGGAAGAGACTCTGAAAGAAAATCATGAATTTTCCGTCCAGTATTCGTATGTGCATACAGCGGTGTGGCATGATACAGAAAGTGCGTTAAAGAAATCTGATGCATGCAAAACATTTGGTACGGAAGTGAACCCTGGAACGGTATCTCAGGAGCAAACTCTGTCTGCCGGTTTGAATCACAAGGCCGCAGAGACTGTCCAGCTGTATGCTCATTCCAGTAATGAATCCAGTTCTTCGTCTCTGCGTGAATTTGAGGTGGGCGTATCTGATGATCTCGCTGAACTTGCCCCGCACATCGTCTTCACTCCGTACATCCGTGCACTCGCCGCAGAACTCTCGAAAGGCTGTGAGACTCCACTCGAAAAAGCCAGAAACTTTTACGACTTCATCACCCTGAACTTCAAATACACCTACATGCCGGCCTACTTCTCCCTGGAGGATATTCCGGGGAACTGCGCCAGAACCTTCACGGGGGACTGCGGAGTCTTCGCACTTCTTTTTATCACCCTGTGCCGCTGCGCCGGAATCCCCGCCCAGTGGCAGAGCGGACTCGCCGCAGAGCCGGACTTCATCGGCGGTCATGACTGGGTTCGCTTCTACGCCGCCCCGTTCGGCTGGATCTACGCGGATCCCTCTTACGGGATTGGAGCTGTCCGCGCCGAGAACGAGGAACGCCGCCGCTTCTATTTCGGAAACCTTGACCCATACCGCATGGTCGCCAACCGCGCCTTTCAGGCACCTTTTACCGTCGAAAAGAAATACTGGCGCACCGATCCCTACGATAACCAGTTAGGCGAGATCGAAACCGCAGAGCGCGGACTGATGTATGAGGAATTTGAGCGCAGGAAAGAAGCCCTGATGTGTGAAGAGATCGAAGAGAACTGATTAAAATGTCGCCATATTCATGAAAATATGCAACAGCTATTCCAAGTAGGTATTTTCGGCACCGAAAATACCATAATATAATGTCCTGGATGCGGATTTTGCCGATTTAGGATGCGAAGCATCGGCAAAATCCCGTTACTGTTTACGCAAAGCGTAAGCAGTAACGCCGGGGTTGTCGGTGACAACTGAAGGGAAATAGTACTTGAATTCACTTTTCGAATATGATAGACTATAGATACAAAAAGGGAAAGTCAGATACACACGGCCTACCCTTTATAACTAGCTTGTTACAATGTAACAGCCGTCACTATTGGGGTAGTGGCGGCTATTTTCTTTTCCCGAAAATTGTGTAACACAATCCTACGAGAGCTACAATGAAGATACCTATCTGGATCAAGTCCGAATATGTAACATACATTGGCATCGCCCTCCTTTCTTTCGTCCGGAGGGGGAAGCCCCTCCTTTTATGGAGGGCAGGCCGCCTTTTATGTATTCTGCTTTCCCATAAATTCATTATATATTGCAAACATTTGTTCGTCAATATTTTTTCTTAGCTACTATGTGCACCAGCGCCTCGATCGGCCGCCTCAATGACGTAACGATCATGATTCCGGCCGCAAGCGCAACCGCAAGCCCGATGGCTTTCTGGGCCTTCAGGATGAACTCCGGAGCATCATGGCGGAGCGCCGCATCCATCGCATAGTACAGGGATCCTCCCGGAATCAGTGGGATGACCGTCGGCATCAAAATCGTCGTCGCCGGTGTCTTCAGAACTCTCGCCCAGATCTCCGAGTAGATCGTGATCAAAATCGCAACCACGAAAAATCCCAGATATTCATTATCCACAAAATGCAGAAACGCCAGATAAACTGCCCAGAAGACAGCGCCGCCGATAGACGGGATCCAGAGCCTCTTCCCCCGTCATCGGGTCCGTCGCCTGTGCGCCTGTTTTCTGGTCTGTCTGCACCTTTTTTCACCTTTTCCATTCAAATGTTTTCCTGGAAATCATGTTTCCATTCCCTGACTTTTATTATACGGGGCGGGGATTTCTTTTACAAGTAGCAAGCGCCTGCTCGACCAGGGCATTAAGCGCCTTCGTCTGCTCCGGGGATGTGACCGCGCCTACGATCGGCTGTCCCACGATGTTCCCGTTCTGATCAACGACATAGGTCGTTGGGAATGCGTACAATCCGGCGGTAAAACGGCCGGCATCGCTGTCGGAGTCAAACCAGAGATTCTGATAGGATGCTCCCTTTTTTGACAGGATCTCCTTCGCCTCGGCAATCGCACCCTCATCGCCGTCCAGCGTAAATGCATTGATTCCTACGACCGCACCGCCCTTTTGCGCCAGCTCCTGATTCAGCGCATCCAGATCCGCAAGCTCTCCGACACAGGGCTTGCAGGTCGTAAACCAGAAATTCACGACGGTTACGGTATTGCCGGAAAAGAGTTCACTGCTGTTTACCTCCTTGCCATCCAGATCCTTTCCCTGAAAGTCCGGGAACTTTTCCTGACCGCTCCCAGCATTTCCTGCCGCAGCACTCTCACCTTCCCCCGGCATCTTGACGCAATCCGGATATTTCTCCTCCAGAGCCATCAGTTTTTCCTCGATCTCCCGGATCTGTCCGGCTCCGTCATTCAGAATTTTCAACTCATCTGCTGTAAATTGATCCTTTGCAGCTTCGATCGCCTTCCGAAGAAAATCGCCGTAATTATTATTGTCTCCGCTTACCACCTGGTCCTTATCGATCGTCAGGAACAGCTTTTCCCAGAGCTTAGCATTGGCTGACTGGATGTCCTCCTCCTTCTGCATCAGCTTTTGATACAGGTCTGCTGCTTCTTTGGCATCTCCCGGCTCCGCGGACAGTGACGTTCCGCTCTCTGACGTCTGCCCGGAAGCAGTTTCCTTGTTATTCTTTGCTCCCCCGCACGCTGTGAGGCCAAATGCCAACACAAGGATGAACAGGATCGCTGTCATATATGATCGTTTCATTTCTTTTCTCCATTCCTATTTGAGTCGGACACAAAACCGTAGCAAAAGCTGACGGCATCCGTGGGACAGACATTGATACACTTCCCGCACCGGATACATTCCGTGTGATTGGGTGAGCTTGTGACATCGACATCCATCTGACAGACTCTTCTGCATGCTCCGCAGGATATGCATCTGTGTTCATCCACTTTGATCCCAAGCAGGGATACCTTGTTCATCAGCGCATAAAACGCACCGAGGGGACAGATCCATTTGCAGAACGGCCGATAAAACAGCACACTTAGAACGAAAACTCCGATCAGGATCATAAGCTTTCCGGTAAACAGCTGTCCCAATGCCGACCGGATCCCCGGATTAACGGCTGACAAAGGAATTGCTCCCTCTAAAACTCCCTGCGGGCAGAGATACTTGCAAAAGAATGGGTCACCCATTCCCACATCATTTACAACAAGCGCCGGCAGTGCGATCACAGTAAAAAACAGCACGGCATATTTAAGATAAGTCAGGGGCTTAAGTCTTTCCGTAGACAGCTTTTTCCCCGGAATTTTGTGAAGAAGATCCTGCAGCCAGCCAAAGGGGCACAGAAATCCGCATATGAAGCGCCCTAAAAGGACACCAAACAGGATCAGAAATCCTGTTATATAATAGGAAAAGCTGAATTTCGATGAGCCGACCACCGCCTGAAAGGAACCGATCGGACATGCCCCGGCTGCCGCCGGACAGGAATAGCAGTTCAGCCCCGGCACGCAGACTGCCTTTGCCTTTCCCTGATAGATCCCGCCTTTGAAAAAATTCGGCAGGTGAGGGTTCGTAAGAAGCGCCGCCGCTGCCTGGATCCAGCCGCGAAACCGGCTCAGTATCTTTGATATGATATGTTTTCTGTTATCCAATTCCTACACACTCCAAACACAGCCTGATCGCCTTACTTAACACGGTATCCGCCTCTCCTCGCATCACGCCGACGCACAGCATGACTATACCGGCAATCAGCAGAGCGCCCTGAAATAATGCCTTTTTTGTTCGCAACAACCTAGTCTCTCCTTCTTGTTTGATATCCTATTACAGGTAAATTCACTCATATTGTTTCCTTAAACTATCCATTCCTCTTATCCCTCGATTTCTCAATGCAATTATATCGGAGAACCCGGTAGTTTGTAAAGCGATACGAAACTTTTCATATGCAAAATCTCCTGTAAAGAAACTTTCCCGATTTGCAGACCTCATTTTCTGATCGTCATCGGTTGTCGGTGAGCTGGAGCGTTCTTCTTTTCGTCAGATCCTTTGTTGACCTTTCTTCTCCGGTTCGCTACAATAGTAATCAGAAATATCCTTCAGGAGGAATGTAGACATGAACTCTCATATGAATTTTATCAAAGAGCAGTTATACACCTTAACTTCTATCCCGAGTCCGTCCAGCTTTACAGCAAAAGTGACTGATTACCTGTTGTCCGAATTATCTTCTCTGGGGTATTCCCCGGAGCGCAGCAATAAGGGGAACGTATTCGTTACCCTGGGGGGGTCCGGCTCGCCTCTGGTACTGGCAGCCCATGTGGATACACTGGGAGCTATGGTTCGTTCCATCAAGGAAAACGGACGCCTGCGGCCCACAACCATCGGAGGTCATCAGTGGTCCACGGCGGACGGCGAGAACTGCACCATTCACACCCGTGACGGCAGAGTTTACACCGGTGTAGTGCTGAACAAGGAGCCTTCTTCCCACGTTGCTGATCAGAAGACCGAGCTGATCGAAGAAAATATGGAGATCCTGCTGGATGAAAATGTCGCTTCCGATCAGGATACTCTGGCACTTGGGATCCAGACCGGTGACATCATCGCCATGGACCCGCGCACGGTTGTGACAGAAAGCGGATACATCAAAAGCCGTTTTCTTGATGACAAGCTTTCCGCCGCTATCCTGCTGGGTCTCGCCAGAGCCGTACGTGAAGATGCCTGGAAGCTGAACCGCAAGGTTTCTTTATTATTTACAGTATATGAAGAAGTAGGGCACGGCGGAAGTGTCGTACCGGATGATACAGAGGAGATGATTTCTGTCGATATGGGTTGTGTCGGCAGTGACCTTGGCTGCACCGAACGGATGGTTTCGATCTGTGCCAAAGATTCCGGTGGCCCTTATAACTATGATCTGATCACGGCTCTTTCCAACCTTGCGAAGGAGAAAAAGCTGGATTATGCCATTGATGTTTATCCGCATTATGGCTCCGATGTGGAGACTACCCTGCGCGCCGGATATGATATCCGTCACGGTCTCATCGGTCCTGGAGTCTATGCTTCCCATAATTACGAACGCTCCCATATGGACGGAGTTCACAATACCTTTGAGCTGTTGAAGGCTTATATCACAAGATAGCTTCTTTGTAACTGTGAACAGATCTGTACACTTGCAATCGTAAACAATTACTCAAAGGTTCTATCGCTGATGATGTTAAACAAAAGATTTTCGATATTGCTAATACTTATGGCTACGAAATTATTGCTATAGAAACCGACAAAGACCATATACATTTCTTATTAAGTTACGATACAACAGATAGGGTTTGCGATATTGTCAAAATTGTAAAGCAAGAAACAACGTATTATTTATGGCACAAATATGGTTCGCTTCTGTCTAAACAGTATTGGAAGAAAAAGATATTTTGGTCAGACGGATATTTTGCTTGTAGCATCGGAGAAGTATCGTCAGCTACCATACAAAAATATATTGAGAGTCAGGGGTAATGACTAAAGATTTACAAGGCTCCTCCCACCACCTGAAGGTAGTGGGAGGAGCCTATGGCAAACGGCTGGCAGTGGTAGTTAGACCGGAAATGTGCTCAGATATAGCCGGAAGGTGTGATCAGCTCCAAGCAGAATCAATCCTTCTCGTATTTCTCAATCCTGCATTGCTCCCAGATAAGCAATAGTGATTATGCTGCTCAACGAATTTTCATCGTTATACTGGATCATTGATGCATACTGTGAATGAAACTTATCGATTTCAGCAGCAACCTGTTTTTCGTCCATTGACAGTGTAGCTGTAAGAAGTTTTCTCGATTCTTGCTGAAATGCAATCAGTTCATCCCAATTACTGCTTCTCACAGCTGTGATTAGTTCCTGTCTGATCTCCTCATTCGGAACAAATGCTGATTCACTATCCTCATTGTATCCTAGATAACCAAGGTGAATCAAGTAGGTGATCACATCGTCACGATTTTGTATCTTAGCCGGATCATTTTTGAAAGTTGCTGTATCAACTTTAACTTCTGAACCTGAAAGCATCTCGATAATCGCATTCTTCAGCCCATCATAATTCATGCAGATGAGTGGTACAACTACCTCATACGAACCGGTCTCAGACCAATAGCTTCTAAATCGTCCTTTTGTCATTACACTTACAACAGCTTTGGGATTATACACTTGATATCCATCAAGCAGATACCCATCATACCATTTTTTGACTTTATCGAAATCCCTGTTGTATTTTTCACAGAGTCCTTTTACCTCATTTTCGGTAAAACCGATGTATGGAGCCAATTCATCTGCCTGCAGCATTGTAAACTCATCCAGGTTATTTACTGCGGACTGGGCCCTTTCTTTCTTAATCGGCAGAATTCCCGTAAGATATGCCAGCTGGATGTACTTCGTTGGTTCTACACCTTTAAACATTCCCCTTAAAAAATTAAGGTATTCATCCTGAATGTTTTCTATAATTGCTCCATCTCGGATAATAACATCCCATTCATCTATGATAACAACAAATTTCTGTCCAGTACGTTCCTTTACCCGTGAAAGCGCATCCGGAAGAGTCACTACCTCTTGTGGCAGCGCATCTGGATAAATGCCACGAAGTTCATCCAGAACACTTTTTGTTATAAAAGAGACCACTTTATCCGCATCATCACAGTTTGCTAAAAACCACTGAATATCAATATGGATCACATCGTATTTATTAAGATGCTTCTTGAAATCGGCATCTTTGCTTATCCTCAATCCTGAAAACATCTGCTCGGAATCCGTACCCTTGCTGTAATATGCCGCCAGCATGTTTGCTGCATAAGACTTTCCGAACCGGCGCGGCCGGCTATTGCAGATATAGGCATTCGTTGTATCGAGAACGCTATTTGTATACTCGATCAAGCCAGTCTTATCCACATATATTCTGGAGTTAAGAGCAACCTGAAACGCACTGCTGTCTGGGTTTACAAATCTTCCCATGCTTCCGGCCACCTTTCTTTGTAAATGCTTTAAAATATAACAATAAATAACGGTTTTGTTTAATAATTAAATACTATCATAAACTAAGCATTATTGCGATAGGATATGGAGCAATTGAGGTGTTGTTCCTTAATTTCCAGTCTGAAATAGCCCTAAATTATTGATTTTTCAGGCTTTTCTTTAAATATTTACCTCACAAAACAGAGCCAGAAGTGTATAACAGTCATTGTGTCTTGTACTGAATAACTAAAAGAGGGTGCAGTTTATAAAGCATTCCACTGGTCTGCTTTATAAAGGCTATAAATCCTCTGTTAACTATGATGGTGAACCTTCCGTGTCTAATGGGAGCTGCAAACATAAAATCGTCGTGAAATACCAGTTCTTCCAGTGCTTTTTTACCCATTTTCTTCCTCCGTGATACAGAGGAATCCTATAAGGATAGATTAACACAAATCCCCTCAGGTGCAATGGTTTTTTCAGGGTACCCGCTGGAAATGATTTCAGAACACCCACCGAAAAAGTCCCAAAGTGTTTCTTCACAGTATTTGAAAATACTATATAAGCAATTTCTCATTTTCATCAATAGAATACTGGCTTTAGCATTTTTTCAAAAAAATATACCAATGACTGGTCTCAGACAATTCTTTTTTATCAAGCTGTTCAAAATATCCTTCTTTTAATATTTGGACTCTGTTTGTTAATCCACTCATTAATTCAAGATATTCTTTCCGGGTTCTATATATTGCATCATAATTATCCTTTAAGCTATCAGACCAGATATGATCCAGAGTCAATCTCTCATTGACCCCTATACTTTCTTCTATATATACGATCGCTCCCTCATTCAGTATATCTGTCAAACTGTCATAACATTTTCTCAGCTCAGCATCATTGATATACATAGAGACCCCTGCAATGATCACTGTATCAAATTTTTTTCCAATTATTTTCTTGTTTTTAAATATGTCCTGAAACGAAGAATTAATAAACAATGCATTGGAATATGATTTAAAACGTTCTCCGGCCGACTTTATCATTTCATCTGAAAAATCTGTTCCTATATATTCTCCACAATGATCTATGATATTCTCTGCCCATCTTCCTATCCCACAGCCAATATCCAGGACTATTTTATCCGGACCAAGATTTAAATGCTGTACAACCTGCTTCTTTTCAAATTCATGCCATTCTTTTCCATAATCCGGTTTATTATCACCAAGTACTACAGATGTATATTGATCTACCTCGCCTGCTGCAAATCTTTTTGCCCTGTTGTTAAAAAAAGCTTTTATATTTTTATCATCTACGTTTACTTTGTCATTGTATACTCTATTATTCATTGCCTTTTATATTATTTTCCTCCTTCTCATTGTCAGGCGGCAAATCCCATACGAAGTTTACATTGTTTACTCCGTACTTCAGAACTAGAGATTCCCTCCGTTCTCGGAAGATACACCACCTTACAATATTCATTCAGATAATCAAATTTTCCAACCCAATCAGAACCCACCGTGAAAATATCCACATCGTACCTACGAATATCATCAATTTTCTGACCCTCGTATTCTTCCACGATGATCTTATCCGCAAGTCCTGTGGCACGTACAGCCTCAATACGCTCCATCAGGGACTGCTGTACATTGATTTTTCCACGGTTTTTATCAAAATCATCCGCTGTAACGCCAACGATTAAATAATCTCCCAGTCCTTTTGCACGTTCTAGCAGTTTGATATGACCATAGTGAAGTAAGTCATACGTTCCGTATGTAATTACCTTTACTATTTCTTGCTTCCTCTCACTTTTTACAAAAGTCCACGCTTCTGTAAATCCTTAAAAGCATTCACAAGCGTGGAGTTGTCCTCTTTTGTCAATGCACCAATATGACCTACACGGAAGATGGTATCTTTCATCTCTCCACCATTGGGACAAATCCAAATACCATACTCGTCTTTGAGTGTCATAAAGACATCGTAGGCCGACACATTCAGCGGATGCAACGGTGTAACTGCATTAGACATCGACTCAGAAACGATTTCTAGAGGCAATCCCTTAATCTTAGTTCTAAAATCTTGAGCAAGTTCCGCAATTTTCTTTGTTTCGCTCTCAACACCGCCCGCAGCCTCAATTTCTTTTAAACGGGCATTGATTTGACGCAAAGTTCCTACCGCTGGTGTAAAAGGCGTCTGTCCCCGCTCGCCATTTTTAAGAGCAGACTTTAGATTCAGATACATACACTTCACATCACGCTCTTCTACGCGCTTGACTGCTTCATCAGACAAGACAATAACCGACACACCTGGAGGACAAGCCAATGCTTTCTGGGAACCAGTAATCATTACCTGTACTCCCAGTTTGTTCATATTAAAATTGTCTGCAAGGAAGGAACTAATAGCATCCACGACCAGAAAAATTCCGTTTTCCTTACAAAACTCACCAATCATCTCAATGTCATAGTGAACACCTGTTGAGGTTTCATGTACATTAACGAGGAACCCAGTAAACCCTTTACCATCGTACATATCCAACTGCTCTTTTTTGAGTGTTTTACCTTTCTCCAGCTTGATTTCCTCGTATGGAATCTCGTGAATCTGGCACAACTCAACAAACCGCTGTCCAAAGCTGCCGCCGTTTACGACCAAAACCTTATCCGTCCTATCAAAGACATTCATAACGGTTGCTTCCATCGCTGCCGTACCAGAACCAGTGATAAACACCACTCTGGCATCATTGCCAGCTTTCGCAAATTTTTTCATCAGTTTCTCATTTTCAAGCATGACAGCAGAGAACTCAGGCGTTCTAAAATATGGAACCTGTTCTGCACCAATAGCGCACACTACATCATCCGACATTACCGGACCAACTGTAAAATTAAGCATTTAAACAATCCTCCCAACGAACAAGGTCATGGTGCTCAATGTACCAATCCACAATGTTATCATATTCCGTACTTATGTAATTCCCTGCTGTATGATTTTGTAAGTAAAGTGCTATCGCTTCTTGGAGACCATCTTTCATGCCTTTATAGGTTAATTGTGTGATTTTAGATATATTTGCAGAATTAAAGCGTCTATCATACAAAATGTCATACGGCATTTGATACCCCCCCCCAAATAGTTTATCTATTTCTTTTGTATCATCAGCGAGATAGATAACAGGCTTATAAGAATATTTGTGCAGAATTTCTGAATATAACAACAATATATCATTCCATGTCATATATTCATTTGTAACAATCTGAAATATTCGTCCTAGTGCCGCTTCATTTCCCAACAACTGCACTATCCCTTTTGCAACATCCACTCCATCAGTCAGTGCTGTATACTTGTCAAGAATTTCATGATTTAAAACAATAGGTTTACCATTGATAATTCGATTCAACCAGTGCCTAATCTCATATTCACCCAGTTGTAATCTATCAGAAGAGTATGTTTTATATGGGCGGACAATAGTAACCTTGCTGTATCCGTTTTTCAGAACATAATTTTCTTGATGCGCCTTTTTTACTGCATATGTTCCAGAATCCTTAAAGTTCTGATCCTCCGTAGTATTTGCCAGTAACGAGCAACTTTCATCAATAACTGGCATTGAATTATCGTAAACACGTGCTGAGCTTAAAAACACATACTGTTTTGCAATTTTAATTAGTTTTGAAAAATTTGTTTTCAAAATTTCATTACGGTAATTCATAAAGTCAATCAAAACATCAAACGAATTATCCTCAATCGTATTGATAAAAACGAGATCATTGGCATTTCCGAGTAGATAGTGGACATTTGCGTATAAAGGTTTACGCTTGCTCCTAGATGTAACTGTAACATCATATGCGGCATCATTTCCAATCACGGATAGAATTGACTCTCCAATGACTCCTGTTCCACCAAGCATAAGTATTTTGGTCATTTAATATCCCTCAGTTGTTTTTCCAATTTTCGATAAGTCTTTAGAACAGTCTGACCATCAGTTTCCAAATCTGTAAAAACCTCAAAAACAATTGTTTTTGCATTATCCGAAACAAAATATTTCAATTTTTCTCGAAAATCAACTTCATTATTAGCCGAAATGTACTCAAATCCAAGAGATTCAACCCATCCCTTTGCAACTTGATGATGCGCTGCCCCAATATGCAAATCAATAGTTTTTAGCTCGTTATGAGAAGGCACAATATAGAACTCTGCTCCACCACCGTTGTTTATCAATAAAACGCGAACATTATTTTTAATATGCTTTATGCCCATTGCGTTCATTGCGTAGAAAAAGCTCAAGTCACCTATAACGATAAATGATAATCCATCAAATGCATAGGCTTGTCCTAAAAATGTTGGAAGACATCCATCTATTCCAAACGAATTTACATTAGAATAAACCCTAATTGACTTATCCAAGTCGAAGAACTGCATTAAACGTGTCGCATTCAAAATGCTCAAATGAAGCAGTGAATCGTTAGGGATTACATTTGCAAAATCTCTAATTATAGAAAAATTTGAGAAAGGCAATTCAGTAACCTGCAATTGTCCGTCCAGTTTTTTCCATTTTTTTTAATATTCATCATCTGTGCGGAACTCTACTCCAACAACTCTGGAAATGAAATACTTTAGAGAGCATTCAAAAATCTTTGTTTGACTTCTAAAACAATCTTTAATTTTTCCGTCCTCTGCTATCGACCAATGAGCGCACAGTCTTTCATTTGCCTTAAATAAATCCTTGATACGTTCCTGAAAATTAGCACCATAGGTAATAATAATATCGGGCATATAGTCCTTTATCGTATTCCCATCTAATGCTTTTATTGTTTTTTCCGGATTGGCAGAGTTTTTCGAGTGAAAATTAGTCAAGTTGTCACATAGTACAACCGCATTTAATTTATAGATAAGTTCATTAAGGTGCGCTTTTTCTACTTCAGTAAGCGTACAATTCTGGCCTAGTACAAAAAGGACTCTTTTCCCATCAAGCTCATTTTTAAGGAGTTCCCAATTATCTGTTTCATACGAATAGTATTCAATAAATTTGATTGACTCACTTATACTTTCTTGTTTCTTACATAGATCATTTGATGAGCCCACCAGCGGTATATTAATATGAATCGGTCCAACATCATGCTGTCTTATGGAGATAAATGCTTCATTCAGAATTCGCTCACAATACCAAGTATCCTCCTCATCTTTTATCATGGGAAGTTCAATATTAGCCTTTGTAATTGAATCAAATACAGTCATCTGATCAATTTTCTGTGTTTCTAGCTGATTTAACACATAAGGTGATCTATCAAATGTAATTGCAATAAGCGGAACATGAGAATAGTATGCCTCCGTTACACCTGTAACATAATTAGAAACTGCTGTTCCACTTGTACATGCAATAGCAACAGGCTCATTTGACTGCTGTGCAAGTCCCATTCCAAAAAAGGCAGCATTTCTTTCATCGACAACCGAAAAGCACTCAAACCACTTATCAACTTCTACGGAACTCACAAAAGGGATATTCCGCGCACCAGATGACAGTACTAACTTATGGACATTATATTTTTTGAGAAAACCAATTAAAATATCATTGCTTATATATGGCATTTACTTTTCCTCCAACAAATTCATTTCCATCATCAGAAATTCTTTCGATGCGCTCCGGGCCATAGCAATTCTTTCATGAACGATCTGATAATCTATTTGTGGTACGCTTAGTTCTTTCACTTGTTCTGGACTTACCATACATTCAGAAAGTTCAAAAAGTTCCAGCAATTCCGTGATTTTCGTATCGCACCGTTCACGAGAGAACACATAAAATGGCCTACAATATTGCACTGCAAAAATCATTCCATGGAATGAATTCGTAATCACACATTCCGCATACTTCACAAGCGACAGAAATTCCTCAACTCCAGCTTCATAGAACATCCGGCGATTAGGCTTTTCCGCATTTGTTGCGTGCAAACTAATCTCAATAATTTTCCAGCCATTTTCTGCCGCAATTCTTTCTGCGTACTCTTCCATTTTTGGATTATAGCGTCGTGCATAAAGCAGCAAGTATTTCTCCTGTTCTAACCGTTCCTTTGCAATCCTGTCATAATCACTGCTCATCAGCAGTAGGGTCGGATCGACTACCTTTTTCACCGGAACTTTTGTATGCTTTGTTACATACGGAACCATCAATTTTTCTCGAAGGCCAAAAGCATTAAAATTTTGAAGCCTGTCATTTAACACCTTATACGTTTCATCCGTGAAATGAGAATCACCAAAACTTGCTGCATAAGCGACCGAGCGTTTTTTCATGCACTCATAATTTGCATAGTAGCCATCATCAATTCCGAGCTCATCTGGGCAAAAAATCGTATCGCTTCCACACACAAAACCTGAAATGTCTTCATCCGTACAAATCTCGTTAAAATTCTGTGCCGTATACTTCTTGCTTGACCGAGTAAATCTTTCGTGATAAAACCGATCAAACTTGTAATAGTTCTCTCGAATTGCAGGTAATGTAAGTTCACACATTCTGCGTGATTCCTCATCTTTATCCCACATATTGGCAAATGGATTCAATGGGTCTTTATCAGCTAAAATCTCAGGGCAATAATCAACAAGGACAGGCTCAACTATATTCCCAGCAATCTTTTTTATAGACTGACAAAGTGCCCATGATTGAAGTGCAGAGCCATAATTTGTGAAGTTACAATAGATGTTATAACTAACTATTCCAATTCTTTTTTTCATGTTTTATTCCTTTTAAATTTTAAAATCACACACAAAGTGGTGAGGAACTTGTTCTTTTTTTGGGGGGGCCATGTAATTACCATACTGCTGTTCCAACAGCTCTTTGCATTTTCTTATTGCCATAAAGTTCTTTCCGGCAAATTCCAATACTCTATTATGATAACTATAAATGAGCAAATTTGAAAAACTGCACTATTAAGTCTATCACATGCAGACATAAAGAATACTAAGCGGACCAATGTCCATGTTACGTGCACAATAAGTTATAATTTTTGTGCACTTTTCGGTATTTGCTCATTTATAGATGATAAGAAAAAACTCACTACTTTGCAAGCTAATCCGTATAAAAACTTCATCTAAATTTCTCTTTGACACCTTTATGGCTCAGTTCCGCCCGGAATTGGAGACCTGTCCCATCTGTAACAGCACCGGAAATTGCCATATCCATGACTACTACAGGCGTTCCATCATTGACTTTGATGCCGGGCAGCGGACTCACGCAGGTCTCTGCGTTCTCAGGGTCTTCTGTGACAGCTGTGAACACGCTCATGCTGTTCTTCCCGATGCACACGACCGGTGGATGGTTCTTTCGCTACCGCTCCCTTATGATGTAGAAAAACATCCCAAGGAGGCTTTTTTCATGAGCAAAGATACTGAAACAATCAAACGTGATGCCGAAGCGGCCCAGTTCCGCTTCGCCCTGATCGCTCCTGTCATCCAGGGGCTTTTTCCTGATACCTCGGCTACTGCCTACTACAAACGGGTCACTGCTTCTCCGCTGACTCTGCCCGATGGCTCCATCGTTTCCTACAGTTATAAAACACTGGAAAAATGGAAATCCCAATACAAAATCGGAGGATTGGACGCCCTGATGCCAAACACCCGATCCGACAAATGGTTTTCCCGGGCGCTGAATGAAGAGGCCATTGCCATAATCTACCGGAGAATCCTGATGTACAGTTCTTTTTACGGACTCACGTTCAATCCGTTTGGCAAACAGCAGCTGAAGGAAAAAGATCATTTCATTTCCAGAGATTTCACCGAAATGACCAACTGGCTGAACTATCCGAAGGATATCCGCGGGATTGGCGTTTTTACTGCCCTCCCCGGAATGGGAAAATCGTATGCCCTTCGCTGCTTCGCCGCCAGTTTAAATCCAAGCCTGTTCCATATTGAATACCTGTGTCTCTCCACCATCAGCGTTGCTGACTTTTACAAGCAGCTTTGCTTCATTCTTGGAGTTCCGGAAAAGGCGACAAAACCGGGATGTTCAAGGCTGTCCAGGAATAGATCACCTATCTTTACAAAGAAAAACGCCAGCCGCTTCTTCTCGCCATTGATGAAGCACAGTACCTGAATACCGGAATCCTGAATGACATCAAGATGCTCATGAACTCCGGCTACGACAACGTGCCGCCAAGCCGGGAGAAAAGCGCGGTAAATCCCGGCACGGCACAATCGGGTAGGCGAATCTGGAGAAAATACCGTGCGGTTTGCGCTTACCGCAATGTACCGCCGGACATTACTATCATATCAGTACGATCATTAAAGCTTTCTATGATTTTAGCTATTGATTTTGAAACTCCTTTTTCAACATAGTTCATTGGCTTTTTAACTTCAACAGATTTTGCAAATGCTACAATTTCATATCGAATGCCTTCACCATCAAGTTGATAAAAGAATCTTTGATTGTCTTCGGCGTTTTCATAACGAACCTCAAAATAATCTGTTTTCCACCAAGGTGCTGGAACATAGATATAGCCTTTCGTTCCCGTAACAATCAACTCACCCTCAGATTTTGCAGCTTTTGCTACTTTGATTGAAGCTACTGCATCACCATAGGTAAAATCAATTTTTGTAAAGGCATCCATATTGGCAGCTTCATCCAAAAATTTCGTAGTTATTACTTTTTTCCTGTACTCCGTTCCAAGTATTTGAAAAACGGGCAACAATGCTGCAGGAGCCCAGCCGCACATACTATTCCATTTCTGGGTTAAATCTGTTCCAGCAATTGAAATACCATCTCGCAGACTAGTACAAACAGCATCAACCGATACAACCTTACCAATTTTTCCAGTCTTAGCTAGAAGGACTAACCGTTCGTATGCCGTTGAGTATGCCGTCTTAATAGCATCCATAAGAACCAGCCCATGTTCTTCAGCAATCGAATATAGTTCTTCACAATCCGCTTCTTTTAAAGCAATTGGTGATTCACACAAAACATGCTTTCCCGCCAAAAGAGCTTTTTTTGTATCAATATAATGTTTCTCTGGTTTGGAAACAATATACACGGCATCCACTTTTTCAAGAAGTTCATCATAGTTTTCGGTATAGAACATCCCATCAAACTCAGGTTCTTCACTCTTCTGAAATGCACATACACCAATTACATCAACGCCGTTTACATATTTAGACTCTGCTACAAACTTTGTTCTGAAAGCAGCCTTTCCAACAATTCCCATACGAAGTTTACATTGTTTACTCCGTACTTCAGAACTAGAGATTCCCTCCGTTCTCGGAAGATACACCACCTTACAATATTCATTCAGATAATCAAATTTTCCAACCCAATCAGAACCCACCGTGAAAATATCCACATCGTACCTACGAATATCATCAATTTTCTGACCCTCGTATTCTTCCACGATGATCTTATCCGCAAGTCCTGTGGCACGTACAGCCTCAATACGCTCCATCAAGGACTGCTGTACATTGATTTTTCCACGGGTTTTATCAAAATCATCTGTCGTGACACCCACGATCAGATAATCTCCCAATGCTTTTGCGCGCTCCAGCAACCTAATGTGTCCGTAATGAAGTAAATCATAGGTTCCATATGTAATTACTCTAACCATTCGAATCTCTTTCTCTTTACAGAATCACTTATCAAGTTCCAGAAGGGCGACCATAAACTGCTGCATATATTTCTTCTCTCCTATAGAAACACGCAAACAGTCCCCAAATTCTCCAACATTTTCATATGCCTTAATAAGGATTTTCTTCTCATTTTTCATTCGTTCAACAATCGTCTGTGCTTTTGTTTTAGGTTCAATAAACAAGAAATTTCCCGCTTCACCTTTATGATGATATCCACGATCATCAAGTTCACTAATTAAATAACTTCTTCCCTCTTGAAATTTTCTCACAAGGCTTTCGACCATACCCGGTGTTGTCAATATTCTCTCTGCAAATAGCATTGCAAAAGCATTGGTATTATGCGGCGTGCAGAACTTTTGTACATACTTAATATCATCGGGGTGCCCAACAACATAGCCTAATCGACAGCCAGCCATCGAAAATAACTTGGAAAAAGTTCTAGTCACAAAGACATGACGTTCATTCAACGCATACTGAATAAATGTTTTCGGGTAGAAATAATGATACGCTTCATCAATGAGAACTGTAATCTGTTTTTCCTTACATACCTGCATAATAGTTTTGAATTCTTCGTCTGTATAGACATTTCCCATCGGATTATTCGGATTCAGCAAAATCAAAAGCTGTGTATCATCTGTCAACTGTGTAATAATATTTTCAATGCTCATCGTGAGATCCTTATTATAGGGAACCTTGACAAAGTTTCTACCATACATCTCTGAATAAACCTGAAACATAAAATATGAAGGAACCACGCCAACAATTCTTCCGTTTTCGGATGTAAATGCCTGAATAATGTAGCGAATGCCCTCTGCTGAACCGTTCACTAAACATAAGTGCTGAATATCTGTGCCCAAATATTGTGCAAGCACTTCTGTAAAATGTAGAGTTTCAGGATATTGTGCAATCAATTGTGGTGTCACATCGCCTAACACTCCATTTACGAACTCTTCCGGCAACCCACCAGGGTTTTCGTTTAAGTCCAGTCGAAGATAGCTCTTCCGTTCATTCTGGTCAAAAATTCTAACCAGATTTTCTATCTTTTGGTTTAGATAATACATTGTACTGATCTCCTTTATATGTTACTTTCTATTCCTTATAGACCACACAAAAACTTTCTGACGATTACCCCAAACGTATTTCTGCCATAATAGTTTTAGCGATGGCTTATCTGCCCATTTTCTGTTAATATCTTCAATATCCATTTCACTTTTCAGATCCTGCATAAATTGTTCTCGCTTAGGGTTCATTTCAATATGTTTACGCATTGGACCTTGATACCTTAGAGCATCTTCAAATCTCAACTCATGCCCATACATCGAACCTTCAGCTTTTTTCAATACAGATTTTCCTTTTTCAGTATTTGCAATTGCCAGAGAAGGGCCACCATTTTTACCATATAATTCCGGACAATAAATATGTACTCCCCATAGGTCGCCGAGAGATATATCGGCTGTCCGTTCCGTTGTCGCAAAGAGGCATTCATAGCATGAAGGTCGGCTCATAAGATGCTTCAACCAAATATACCAAAATGGGTTAAACCAACGGTCTTTTTCAATTACTTTTTTCTTATTATCGTTCATCATAACTGTGGTCCTCATTATCTCAAAGTCCCATTTGTGATGTCCGAGAAAAGAGTGGCCCTTATACCTGTAGTCAATACTTTCGATTAAAGCACCGAATTTCTTTTTTAGTGACTGCTCATATTTCCGAATATAAAGGGGACTCGGGACGCCTTCGCAAATAACCTCCACGGTTAATAAGTTATCCTGATTCGTATTACGCAAAAACGCCTTTAATCCAGAAATTTGACATGGCGTTCCAGAAAAAAGCACTTTCTTTCCGGAATTCAAAAAATCTTTAGCCTGCTGATATGATTTACCCATTTTGCTTTGGGAATATTTTGATTTTCTAAACTTAGCCAAATTTTTCTTGTCAGTAATACAACTGTGCCAAACTAAAAGCCCCTTACTTTCTGCACCAAAAATCACATAATTGTCATCGCAAAAAGTATCGACAATAGCTGAAAATGCACCGCCGCTAGTGCTTTCAAAACGTACTTCTTCATCTTTGATATATCCACCAAAAACATACTTGTCCTTGCCATATCGCACTGGCATATTCTCATAAAGACAGACTTGGTGGCACAAATTACATTTTACACACAAGTCTTTATTAAGAATCGGATAACGAAATCCTTCATCGTCCTCTTCCATCTTCAATGCACTTTTAGGGCAAATCTGAACACAGGCTTCACAGCCGTAACACTTTCCCTTATCTTTGTCTATCAAGTATCCCGCCATATCTCACACCACCATTAAAAGCAAGAAGTCAATTCCATGCGCAAGAACTCAAGAGATTTTTTTCTAGCTTCTGCTATGCGACTATGAACTACTTCATAATTTATATCGTTCAAATTACCCTTATCTTCCGCTCCACTTACCAGCATATGGTCAGTCAAGCCAAACAGGGCAAGAAGCTCTTTTATTTTAGTATCACACTGTTCTCTGGAGAATACGCATAACGGCTTACTGTATTGAACAGCAAATATCGTTCCATGGAGCGAATTTGTCACAACACATTCTGCATATTTCGTAAGGGACAAAAACTCTTCAACCCCTGCCTCATAGAACATTCGGCGATTAGTTTTTCAGCATTTTTTGCGCGCAAACTAATTTCAACGATCTTCCAGCCATTTTCTGCTGCAAGCTTCTCTGCATAAGCCTCCATATGAGGATTATATCTACGCGCATAAAGTAACAGATACTTCTCATTTTCCAGCCGTTCGTCCGCTATTTTGTCGTACTCATTACTTGTCAGCAATAATGTTGGATCAATTACCCTTTGAACTGGAACATCTACATGAGAAGCGACATATGGTATCATTTGATTTTCTCTTAAGCCAATCGCATTAAAATTTTTCAGCTTTTCGTTCAACTTTTGATAATCGTCCTGCTCAAAATGTGAATCTCCAAAACTTGCGGCATACGCAACGCTATTCTTTTTCATACAATCATAATTTGCGAAATATCCATCATCGAAGCCTTCAAACTCATCAATGCAAAAGATCGTATCACTTCCACATACGAAGCCTGTAATGTTTTCATCTATAGAAATATCATTAAAATTTTGAGCCGTGTATTTCTTACACGTGCGTTCAAAACGCTTATGATAGAATTTATCAAACTTATAATAATTTTCCTGAATAGCGGGCAGTGTAAGCTCACACATCTTACGTGATTCCTCATCTTTATCCCACATATTGGCAAATGGATTCAATGGTTCTTTATCAGCTAAAATCTCAGGGCAATAATCAACAAGGACAGGCTCAACTATATTCCCAGCAATCTTTTTTATAGACTGACAAAGTGCCCATGATTGAAGTGCAGAGCCATAATTTGTGAAGTTACAATAGATGTTATAACTAACTATTCCAATTCTTTTTTTCATGTTTTATTCCTTTTAAATTTTAAAATCACACACAAAGTGGTGAGGAACTTGTTCTTTTTTTTGGGGGGAGTTCCATGTAATTACCATACTGCTGTTCCAACAGCTCGTTGCATTTTCTTATTGCCATAAAGTTCTTTCCGGCAAATTCCAATATGTACTCTATTATGATAAGAAAAAACTCACTACTTTGCAAGCTAATCCGTATAAAAACTTCATCTAAATTTCTCTTTGACACCTTTATGGCTCAGTTCCGCCCGGAATTGGAGACCTGTCCTGCGTATTCCTTGGAATCCTTTTGTTGCATACCCGTGTCCGTGATGGGGCTAGCAAAGGCAAGCCAGAGTCCAGACAATGGCTAGATGACTGTTTTTATAACCGGATTACCAGAAAAGTCCGTAAGGACTCCACAGTTACGATTGATGGCGTCTGCTATGATGTTCCCATGCAATTCATCTCCGCAAAGGTCGATATCCGTTTCCAGCCAGATGACATATCTTCTGCATTTATTCTGTTTGATGATCAGAAGTGCCCGATTCGCCAGACCAATCGCAACGAAAATTATCCCCGCTCAAAAAAATAAAATATCCGCTTCACAAATTAATCTCTTTTCAATGAGGTGGTTATTAATTGATATTCATTTAATGTTTTCAGATACTCCATGTGCTGTTATTAAAAATGTCAAAACCTTAAAATTATTATCATTATTCTTCTCTATTTCACAATAAGCCCGCAGCAGATAATATCTTCTGCTGCGGGCTCAATACATTGTTTATTCTTTTTAAACCACGGCCTTAGTATTTATCATTATCTCCGTAAGAATTCATAGATGACGGTTCAGATACATCCATGTTATTCTTGCCTGGCTGTGCTGGCTGTGGTGCTGGATCCGCAGAACCATCCTTCAATGTGAATTTCTCTACCAAATCCTTTAAGATCTGTGCCTGGCTGGAAAGTTCCTCACTGGCTGCAGCGCTTTCTTCTGCAGTTGCAGAATTGCTCTGTACAACGCTGGAGATCTGGCTGATGCCTTCATTTACCTGTTTTACTGAAACTGCCTGTGACTCGCTGGCAGAAGAGATCTCCTCAATGGTCTGTGCTACTCCCTGAACGCCTTCGGTCAGCTGCTGCAATGCCTTGGCCGTGTCATTTGCAATCTTTGTACCACGGTCAACTGCGTGAAGAGAACCTTCAATGAGAGCAGAAGTATTCTTTGAAGCTTCTGCTGATTTTCCTGCAAGATTACGAACCTCGTCTGCTACTACTGCAAATCCTTTTCCTGCTGCTCCTGCACGGGCTGCTTCTACGGCTGCGTTCAAAGCAAGAATATTAGTCTGGAATGCAATATCCTCAATCGTCTTGATGATCTTTCCAATCTCACTGGAGCTGTTGCTGATGTCCGTCATGGCAGAAAGCATCTCCTGCATACGCTGTCTGCTTTCTCCTGCCTGTTCTCTTACATTATCAGCCATGTCACTGGCTGCCTTTGCATTTTCAGCATTTTTTTCAACATTATTGGAAATCTCATTAATGGTAGCTGCCAGTTCTTCCACGGAAGAAGCCTGCTCGGTAGCACCCTGGGATAATGCCTGTGCTCCGGAGGATACCTGATCGGAGCCTGCTGCCACCTGATCAGCTGACTGGGTAACACTCGAAAGCGTACTGCTTAAATTATCTCTCAGAAGAACCATAGAGTTATAGATCGCAACAAAGCTTCCTACATAATCCTTTGACATAGAAGAATAAACATTAAAGTTTCCGCGGCTCATCTCTGTAAGGATATTTGTCTCATCTGCCACTACCGCGTTCAGGAACGCTGCTACAGACCGCAAATCATCGGAAAGCTTTCCAAGCTCATCTTCTGCCTTGTACTCGATATCAATATCCATATCGCCGCGTCTCATTTTTTCCATAGCTTCCTGCAAATGTTTTACCGGCTCTACTACGGAACGTATCAGGATCGTTGCCATAATAATGGTAAGGATCAGTGCAACGATAACAATTATGATCCCTACAATAAACAGGATGTTTCTGGTCTCCATGGAAGAATTGTAACTATTATCAACAAGGTCTGTCACCTGATCGCTAAACTGATCCAGAATTCCTTCCAGCTTGGACACTTCCGGGTCAAACTCATCGATAAACGTGAGCCTTGCCTGCTCTTTCGCACGGTCAGAACCAGTGGACAGATACTCTAAGATCTTGTTTGTGACCTCAGAAGTTACCTGAAGCTGTGTATGAAACTGGTTTACCAGTGTCATATCTCCATTATAACTCTCCAGGAACCAGCCTGCGTTCTCCTGAAGGCCGTCTCTATACGAATCAACGTTTGAAAGATATGTTTTTGTGGCGGTGGGGTCATCATTAATCATAGCCTCCACCAGATTCTGGATTGTTGCCAGCATATAGATTTTTACCTTGTCTACACGTACGATCGCTTCGTGGCTATTTTTATAGAACTGGGTATATCTTGTACTGATATTAACCATTCCATAAAAAAGTGCACCAACTGTTACAAAAAAACAGATGACCACTGCTCCAAAAGCAATCGTGATTTTTTGCTTCATATTACGGTTCTTCATGTTCCTTCCCTCTCTTTGTTATTTCTTTCGTGGAATATTGTGGAATCTAATCCCTATATTTATTATTCGGCAAGTACCGAAAAATCATAAGGGATGTTTGGTTTTTCATTTTTCTCTTTTCATCCATTTGCAAGCTTGCTTTTTACATAGTCCTTGATCATTTTACCGCTGTGTCTATCATCTGGTACTGGCATCTGGATCCGGTCACAGAGAGAAAGCCATTTGTCCAGCGTAAGGACTTCATTTTCCTCCTCTACATAATACAGATCTATGGGAAGGATATCCTTATAAATTGCTGCTGACGGAGAATTCCATTCCTGATATTCCTGCTCTGTAAAACGGATATCACAGTTTTTTTCTCCTTCTGTAACTTTCCTAAATCTGCTGCCTAATACGGTCTTTTCTTCTTTCCGTTCCTTTCTCCAAACCACTGTTCCATCCAGACAAAACTTTAAATAGATTCCTGATCCCAGATCATCTGCGATCACTTCATTTTCGGATACTGCATATAGCTGTATTTCGTTGCTGTCAATATATAAAAGCTCTTCTATTTTTCCCTCTTCTCTGGTTTCTTTCAGGATGCATCCTGTTCTGGCATCGAAAAATACCAGAGTATCACCACAAACTGTAACCGAAGTGATTTCCCTTTCCGGATCTGCAAAACTGCACCAGGATACTTTTCCTGTATCCGTGTTCAGGATCAGCCATCGTTTTTTATAAGTCTGCGGACATAAAATGTTTCTGCCTATAGAAACAGCCCCGCCAAATACCCCCGGAATACCACGTACTTTATTCTTATCCACCATTGTATAGGTTACATGTCCGGAAGTAAGATCTATGCAAAGGATGCTGTTGTACCATGCAGGCATACAATATAGTACATTACCTCTCTGAAAGCCTTTCAGGAATAACGGCTGTTCTATAAAATGCTCTGCATCACGGATCTGTACGGACTCAAACTGATCCTTATCTATATGGTAAATGGCCAGGTTTCTGGCAAAATATGGGACAAGATACAGTCTGTCTTCTACCCGTACAACAGAACGGAACAGATCTCCCTTAAATGCCAATTCTCCCGGAATCTTTCCTATGCAGGAAAGTCTGTCCATTTGTTTATCATAATGAAACAGCAGGTTTACTTTTCCGTGAACAAACCACACTTCTTTTTCATCTTCCCAAAAAGCTCCCGGCCAGCATGGTATCTTACATTCCTTTTCTCTTACCAGGGAATCCTGATATAAAACCGGTTTTCCTGTTTCCCAGAACAACTGGGCTACAGAGCTGTAATCTCCGTAATAGCAGTCACAGGAAGCAATGGCAAGATCAAGATCGTATCCGCTGTCCAGGATTCCCCAGCCTTCTTCTTCATAAGAAGCCAGAAGTTCTCTATATTTCCGTAAAAGCTGGGGCCGCATCACCTCCAGTGTCTGTTCATACAGTGGATGAGGACGAAGCCACAAAGCAAGGTCTTTTCTTGTTTTAAAATAAAGTAAGACTTCTTCTATTTTTTTCATCATATCCGGCTGGTTTAAAAGTGCCCCAATGGAAAGACTGTAAAATACTGTCTTTTTCCTGGATCCGTCAGGACTGTAAAGACATTCCTGCCATTTTTCCGGAAGAGATCCATCTTGTCTTTTCGTATCACGGGCACGTTCAATCTTTGGTGATCCAAAGTTCTGTACCTTCTTTTCCCATTGTTCTGCCTGAACTCCTTTAATCCCGGAACACAGGATATTGATAAAAAGCTCCCTCTCCTGCTCTGTTGCCGTAACAATACAGTCTGCATTAATAGCCCCCGGTTCAATCATAAAACCGGTGCCTTCCGCCTGGCGTTTCGCAGATTCTACGTTTCCAGTACTTGCTGTAGTATAATAAGGCAGATAGATCAGCTGGTCTGCATACTTTTTCAGCCTGCTGCTATAAAAATCCGGGTGGACGCTGGTCAATCTATTGTTCTGGTCATAGGGATTGTGGATAAACACCGCATCCGGTTTCTTATCTTCCAGGCGGAATGTGCGGTAATCTGTAATAGGAACATCTGATGGATACTGATCTCCCTCGTAGTGTTCTACTGCCAGATTCCCGTCCTGGTCTTTATCAAAATAGGGGATCGGTACAACATAGGCATCGCAATCCGGATCCTTATCTGCCGCTTTCCAGACGGTTTCCATAGAATCCCACATAGACACTTTATATGGAAGAAAGACAAAACAGAGACGGTCTGTTTCGATCTCGTTCTCTATATGGTCATATAAGAGTTTCAATTCTTTCTTTATTTTTTTGTACAGCTTCGCCATCTGTTTTTTACTGTGAAGGTTCTGGCTCATCTCATAAAGATCTTCACAATATACTTCCAGAAGGGGGACCAGATCTGCTTTTCCCACATTTTCCAGCTCTGTTCCCAACAAAAGGGCTGTTTCCTGAGACTGTGAAAGAGCATCGATCATCATTTCTTCTGTATTCTGGCCGAATCCCATGAACACTCTTTCATTTGCCCGCATTAAGAGGGCCGCTGTCTGCAAAAGCCTTCTTTTTTCTTTTCTTTTGATCGCCATTTTTACGGTTTCCTCCAAAAATGATCAGATATCCTATCTCTGATAATTTTATCGGCGTTTTCTTTTTTTTTATAACTGTTGTATCAACTTACTGTTTCTTTTTTGAAATCCCCTTATCCATTTTCAACCACCGCCGATAAAGTTAAAAGAAATACTATTCTGATTATTATGAAAAAAGGCGGTGTACAATATGAGCAGTGGTATGGACAGCAGTATTCTGGATACATACCTTTATGAAGAAAACAATCTTTTAGACCAGTTAGACGAAATGCTGGTTGCTGATGAGAAAAACGGTGATTTTTCCACCGATGACGTAAATGAGATCTTCCGTATCATGCATACGATCAAAGGCTCTTCTGCAATGATGGAATTTAATTCGATCTCCACGATCGCCCATCATATTGAAGATGTATTTTTTTATATCCGTGATAAAGGAATCGAAACTCTGGATCCTGAACATAAGAAAGAGCTTTTCAACCTGATGTTCCGTTCAGAGGATTATTTAAGAAGCGAAATCGAGAAAGTAGAACAGGGAGTACCTCTTTCTACTGATATTGATGCGTTCTCCAATGAGATCAATTCTTTTTTGAAGAAGATCAGCGGCGCTGCACCGGCACAGCCGGAAGCTTCACAGGCTGCACCTGCAGCTTCTGGTGCTGCAGCTTCTGCACCTGCAGCTCCTGCTTCTCTCCCTGATGATAAGGATGCAGCCTGCTTTTTCCATGTTTTTCTGGAAGAAGGCGTGGGAATGGAGAATCTGCGGGCTTATATGATCGTAAATGCAGTAAAGGAATGTGATGTAAACTTCCGTTTTTACCCCAGTGATATGGAAACAGATCAGGATACTTCCCAGACGATCGCAGAAAATGGTTTTTTCCTTGCTTTTGACTCCAGTGAAGACGCTTCTAAGGCTGAAGGGATTTTAAAAACCCAGAACCACATCCGATCTTATGAGCTTGTAAATGTCCCAAAAGCCGCTCCTCCTGCAAAAGCTGAGGAAAAAAAGGCATCTGTTTCCAAACCCACGGCACCAGCACCTGCATCCACAGATACAGCTGCCGGGAAAGCAGTTCCTATGCTTTCCCATGCCCCGGTCAAGCAGAATCTGATCAGCGTCAACCTGATGAAGCTGGACAGCCTGATGGATATTGTTGGTGAGATCGTGATCACTGAATCCATGGTCACATCTTCCCCTGAATTAAACCTGCTGCCAAGGGACAACAGGGATAATTTTATGAAATCTGCACGTCAGCTGCGTAAACTCACCAATGATCTGCAGGATATTGCCATGTCTTTACGCATGGTCCCGATTTCCGGCGTGTTCCAGAAAATGAACCGTATTGTGCGTGATATGAAGCAGAGCCTGGGAAAAGACGTCCGTCTGACCATTGTAGGTGAAGATACAGAGGTAGATAAGACGATCGTAGACAATATACAGGATCCTATCATGCATATCGTGCGTAACAGCATGGATCATGGGATTGAAGAAACAGCCCAGGAACGTATTGCTGCCGGTAAGGATCCCCAGGGCGAGATCGTACTTTCCGCTTCCCATACCAGCAGTGAGGTTGTTATCTCCGTTAAAGATGACGGATATGGCATGGATCCCCAGAAGATTCTTGAAAAAGCCCGGTCAAAGAACATGCTGACCAAGCCTGATTCTGAATACAGCCAGAAGGAGATCCTGGGGCTGATCATGCTTCCCGGATTTTCCACCAATACAGAGGTAACTGAATATTCCGGTCGTGGTGTTGGAATGGATGTTGTAAAGAAAAATGTAGAATCCTTAGGCGGTATCGTTTCTGTATCCAGTACCTACGGTGAAGGAACTACGATTTCCATGAAGATCCCGCTGACTCTGGCTATTGTAGATGGAATGAAAGTAACGGTAGGTGATTCTATTTTTACTATACCTATCGCCAATATCCGTCAGTCCTTTAAGGTAAAAGCAGATCAGGTGATCAAAGATGAATATGGCAATGAAATGGTAGAACGTGTTGACCATTTTTATCCTATCGTCCGCCTCCATTCCTTCTATCACCTTCCAACTGAGGTTACCCAGATGGAAGACGGTATCCTTTTATGGGTGGAAGCAAATGACCGTTCTTACTGCCTGTTTGTAGATGATCTGATCGGCGAGCAGCAGGTGGTAGTAAAGCCGCTTCCTGCTTTTCTCAGTGAATTTAACCTGAAAGACCACGGCATCACCGGCTGTACCATTATGGGTGATGGCAATATCAGCATCATTCTGGATATCCTCAGCTTATATTCCATAGCTGTAGAGAATGCGTAAACAGGAGGTTTTAAAATGGCTGAAGTAACAGAAACAAATATCCGGACAGACGTACCGGCTGAAAACCAGTCCGTTGAACGCTGTCTTACCTTTGAGTCGGGAGACATGACTCTGTTTTTAAGTATCAATAACGTAACGGAGATCATCAATGACTGTGCGATCACTCATCTTCCACTGGTACCTGATTATATTAAGGGAATCATCAATCTGCGTGGTCAGATCCTTCCGGTAGTAGATATACGGCTCTATATGGGCAAGCCTGCTTTGGAATATAACAGTAAGACCTGCTTTATCGTTTTAAATGTAGACGATCTTCCTGTATGCATCGTTGTGGATTCTGTGCAGCAGGTGATCGATATTGACCTTCAGGATGTACGTCCGATCCCTATCAAACGCAGACAGAAGCTGTTAGATGGTATGATCACACTTGAAAATGGGACTGTGCTTATGTCTTTTGACTGCAAGTCCCTGGTCAGCTCTTAATGTACTCCCGGAATCTTTTTGTACTTGATTTTGCGAGAAGATTTTTTGTCAGCCGCAAAGGCAGGTGCAGGAAAGACTCCGAGAGTACATCTGATTCCTAAGGAGGTCATACAATGCTTACATTAAGTGACGGGGATTTTAACCGTCTTTACACTTACATCCAACAGCACTATGGCATCAATCTGAGCCACAAAAAACAGCTGATCACCAGCCGTCTTACTAATATGCTGCAGCAGAAAGGGTTTCATAGTTTTACAGAATACATAGATGAGATCATCTCAGGTAAAGATCCTGAGATGGTTTCTGTTATGTTAAACAAGCTGACTACCAACTATACCTATTTTATGCGGGAAAAAGAACATTTTGACTTTCTCCAGAAGCATATTCTTCCTGAGCTTGCAAACAAGCATTCCCGGGACCGTTCTATTGCGATCTGGAGTGCCGGCTGCTCCTCCGGTGAAGAGCCTTATAACATTTCTATGTATCTGAAAGAATTTTTTTCTGCCCTTCCCGGAAGCTGGGATACCCGTATCCTTGCTACGGACATTTCCCAGCGTGTTCTGGATTCTGCCATGGATCCCAGATATTCCCTTGAAAGCTTAAAAGAGCTTCCGCCTTCCTGGCAGGAACGCTATTTTGTTCCCATGGGAGATAAAACCTATACCGTTTCAGATGCTTTAAGGAAAAATGTGATCTTTCGTTCCTTTAACCTGATGGATCCCATCCATTTCCGCAAAAAGTTTGACCTGATCTTCTGCAGAAACGTGATGATCTATTTTGACCGTCCTACGAAGGCGGCACTGGTAAGGCGCTTTTATGATGCTACCGCTCCGGGAGGCTACTTATTTATCGGACATTCTGAAAGCCTGGATAAGGAAAGCTGCCCGTTTTCCTATATTGAACCGGCTATTTACCGAAAGATCTGATCCCGTAGGTTATCTCATACGTTGTTACAGCTATCTTATTAAGGAGGCATTATGATCATGGATCATAAATTAAAATTAATGGTGGTGGATGATTCACCCTTGTTCCGCACCTGGCTGATCCATTCTCTCTCTGCGGATGACCGTTTCCAGGTTGTAGGATATGCAGTAAATGCCCTTGACGCCCAGGAAAAGATCCCGCTACTGCAGCCGGATATGCTTACCCTGGATATTGAAATGCCGGGAATGTCCGGCATTGAGTTTTTAAAGCAGCTTCTTCCCGTCCACCCTATCCCGGTGATCCTGGTATCTTCCCTGAACCTGAGGGTTTTTGATGCCCTGGAAGCCGGAGCTGTGGATTTTGTGCGGAAACCGGATGAAGCCAATGGACTGTCTAAAGAGATCTTTCTTTCTATGCTCCGTTCCAAGCTTCTGGTGGCTGCTGCTTCCCATGTACATCTCCCATCCGTTCCTGCCAGTCCACAGGCAGCAAAAAAACGGATAGTCTCTCCTTTAACTGCGGCAGGTAATCCTTTTCTTAACAGACCAAAGACTTCTGCGGCAGCTTCCCAGGAAACCGTGATCGCTATCGGGGCATCTACCGGAGGTACAGAGGCCATTCTTGAAGTAGTAAAGAATTTTCCAGAAGACACCCCAGGTGTTGTGATCACCCAGCACATGCCTGCCGGTTTTACAGCCATGTATGCAGACCGTTTAAACAGGATCTGCAAAATGGAAGTACGGGAGGCGAAAAACGGGGACCGGATCCGCAAAGGTCTCATGCTTTTAGCTCCCGGAGGTCTGCAGATGCGTGTGGTACCTCTTGGAAACTCCTATGCAGTCAGTGTACAGGAAGGAGAAAAGGTAAACGGACACAGACCTTCTGTGGATGTGCTTTTTGACTCAGTTGCATTACATGTGCGGGAACACGCCATCGGCGTTCTTCTCACAGGAATGGGAGCAGATGGAGCTGCCGGTCTTTTGCGCATGCGCAAAAACGGCGCCTATACGATTGGTCAGGACAAAAACAGCTGTGTTGTATACGGCATGCCTATGGAGGCACATAAGATCGGCGCCGTATGCCAGCAGTGTCCTTTAAATACCATTGGCCAGACTGTCCTGGCCCGTGTATCCCTTCGTTAACGGATAAGAAATAAATGGATAAAAAATGAAAGATAGAACTTTAAAGAACCAAAAGAAACATATAAATAAAACCTTGAAACAGTTCCGGCTTGTGAAAACGATGATCCAGCTTTCCATTACCGGTACAGTTTCAGTGATCACTGCCAGCCTGAGCTTTTATTTTTGCCCAGGCTTTTCTTCCCAGGTCATAAAAGACGCACGATCCGCTATTTCCTTTGTACAGACTGCCAGTGGCCAGAAATTTCATGAACTGGAAGACTTTCTTAAAAAGCAGACCCAGCCAGAACCAAAAATCCAAAAACAAACAGAACTTTCAGAGGATACTTCCAGGACACAGGGGATCCCAGATACATCTTCTGTGACTGCAGATACATCTCCTGTGATCCTTGGAAAAGCAGAAAACCTGCATATGGAGGCTCAGACGGGATCAGATGGCAATTCTTATGATGCTGCCATCCTGGATACCAGTATGGGACCGATGTACTACTATAATCAGGGAGATACCCGCTGGAGCAGTTATCTCTACGGCGGTTCAGATCCCATGCAGCAGTATGGATGTGGTCCTACTGCTGCAGCCATGCTCATCTCCAGCTTCACAAATGACGGAGAAGCCATTACCCCGGTAACGATCGCAGACTGGTCTTCTGCCAATGGCTATTATGCCCCCCAGAGCGGCTCCTATCACAGTCTGATCCCATCTGTCCTTACTGCATATGGCTTCCAGGTGGAATCTGTAACAGACCATTCGCCCCAGAATGCAGCTTCCCTTCTTTCTTCCGGTCATATCCTGGTCGCCCTTATGGGTAAGGGAAGCCTGACGCAAAACGGTCACTTTGTCCTGATCACAAAGCTCCTTCCTGACGGAAATGTTTCTATCGCAGATCCTAACAGCTTTGCTAACAGCACCTGTGAATGGGAACTTCCTCTTCTTATGGGAGAGTTGAAAAAAGTCTATGACAGCGGTGCCCCGCTCTGGGCCGTTTCCATGGCTGCATCAAACTCTTCCCTCTCCTGAGGAAGGAGGATTCCCCTGAACATCCGCTCCAGATCCTTTCTGCCCATTGCCATAGCCACCCGCAGAAGGATCACCTTGTCTTTTATATCAGAATAATCATAAATCTTCCCTAAAAACTGGAATACCTCTTCTGCGCTGACATTGCTCTCTGTAAAACACTTGATCAGAGTCAGCAGCGCATTCATATCTTTGTGGTCAGTATTCAGTACGATCACGCAATAGCGAACCGCTTTCTGGTAATCTCCCAGCCTTCTGCAGCCTTCTCCCAGACACTCATACATCTGGATCAGCATAGAGGTGGTAATGATCCCCCTGTTCACTGTTCCATAGGTTTCCAGCTTTGCTATAGCCAGTTCATACATCTGTACCGCTTTTTCATATTGCCCCTTTCTCCAGTACCAGTCCCCCATAACACAGTCAAAATCAGGCTCTTTCGGAAGCTTTTCCACTGCTTCTTTGTAAATAGCTTCCACCTCGGTTTCCGGTGCGTTCAGGCACTGGGAGACCCTTAACAGGTTTGTATAGGTATAAGAACTTCGCTGATCATATACCCCCAGTTTTTCCGGCATGGCTGCCACCGCCTTTTTGTATGCATCCCTTGCTTCTTCATTTTTTCCGTCTGAAGAATAGGTATCTCCCAGATATCCAAGATAATCACAGTTTTCAGGCTCCTGCTTCAGGATCTCCAGGATGATGTTCAGATTTCTTTCAAATTTGGACTTATCCTTCTTCTCCTGTTCCTGGTATCCGGTATGGAGGAAAGCCAACTGCTTTGTAGCATCGGTCAGATGCAGTCCGGATTCTCCTTTTCTGACCAGGTGTTCATGTATTTTTCCTACATAGCGCAGGTCCGGCCGGTTTACAAAGAATCGGATCATGGTGCCGCCGCATGTGATATTGTTATTTTCATCCAGATCTGCGATCCCTGTAAGAAGAGCATCTACATCCTCTCCCACATATTCCAATATTTCCGGTATCTTCTTTGTATCCTCCGGAGTAAAGCTTTCATCTGCATCAAGAAAGGCGATCCAGTCTCCTTTTGCCTGGTCAATGGCAAAATTTTTGGCAGCAGCAAAATCATTGATCCATGGAAAGAAAAATATCTTTGCCCCCATTTCCCTGGCAATCTCTACGGTACGGTCACTGCTTCCTGTATCTACCACGATCTGTTCACACATGATATCCTTCCCCCAGGAAAGGGCACGGCGGATATTTTTTTCTTCATTTTTCACGATCATACACTGTGATATGGTTTTTTTCATCATCTGTTACCTTCTTTTTAAGTTCTAAAGGACATATTGTAACTGTTCAGTAGGTCTGCGCACTTGCTGCGCTGACCGTAAGAAAACATAGGCTGGAAGGCAAAAATCCCATCAGCGAAGCTGATCTGGAATGGATTTTTGCACGTAACTATGAAGGTACTGAATAGTTACGACATATTTAAAAAAAGAGGATCTGCGCAAAGCAGATCCCCTAAAAGATGCAGAATCAATTTCAAGATTACTGCAGCATGCTTAATACACCCTGAGGCATAGCGTTGGACTGGGAAAGCATAGACTGAGCAGCCTGTAAAAGAATATTGTTCTTTGTATAAGCTGTGATCTCATCTGCCATATCTGTATCACGGATACGGCTTTCCGCAGAGGTAATGTTCTCAGAAGTAACCTTCAGGTTGTTTACCGTATGCTCCAGACGGTTCTGGGCAGCACCAAGCTGTGCACGGTAAATAGATACTGTAGTAATTGCATCATCTACAGCCTTCATTGCCTGGAATGCTTGAGTTGTGGTTTTTACCGAAAGCGTACTAACCTTTAATTCAGCAGCTGTCATAGCCTGCTGTCCAACGGTCATTGCATTTGTCTTATCTGCCGAAGCACCGATAAAAAAGGTAAGGTTCTTACCTTTTTTATTTAAAGGTTTCTCACCGTTGAACTCTGTAGTAGAAGCAATACGGGTGATCTCACTGTTCAGTGCATCAATCTCAGACTGGATGTTTTTTCTTGCAGCCTCGGTATAAGTACCGTTTGCTGCCTGGGTGGTCAGAGTCTTCATACGCTGAAGCATGGAGTGAGTCTCAGTCATAGCACCTTCTGCTGTCTGAATCAGACCAATTGCATCGTTTGCGTTGTTTACAGCCTGGTTTAAACCATTGATCTGGGAACGCATGGTCTCGGAAATAGCCAGACCTGCTGCGTCATCGCCTGCACGGTTGATCTTGTAACCGGAAGACAGCTTCTCTAAGTTTTTGCTCAGTGCACTCTGGTTGGTACTTAAGTTTCTGTAAGAATTGATCGCTGCAATATTATGCTGAATTACCATAATGAATTCCTCCTTTTATAAAAGAAAATATGGCAGTGGACTCCTTTCCTCTGTCTTCTACTGTCCCAAGGGCCCTTTCTGGAACAGCAGAATTTTCTTTTCATATATATATATCGTCTTATGTTAAAAAAACATAAGCCTGTTTTTCATTATTTCTTTCATTTTTATTTTAAAAGTTCAAGTATGGTCTGAGGGAGATTATTTGCATTTGTAAGCATCATATTAGAGGACTGGAGGACGATGTTACTGCTGGTATATTTCGTGATCTCCTCTGCCATATTGGTATCACGGATCTGGCTTTCTGCCGCCTGCATGTTTTCACTTGTAACGCTTAAATTATTGTGGGTGTGATCCAGATGCATATAAGCAGCTCCAAAGGATGCCCTGACCTTAGAAACAGCCTCTATCGCGTTTTCAATGTATTCCACAGATTTTTGTCCCTTTTCTACAGTGGAAAAATTTGTCTTATCCAGCTGTAGTTCCTTGCTTCCTATATAATAGCGTTCTACATCCAGAACTTCTCCATCCTGAGTAGAACCGCCGATCTGGAGCGGGATCGGGTTCTTATCGTCCAGCACTGGCGGCTGCCAGCCCGGTGTAAATGCATTGGCATCTGCCCTGGAAAACAGGAAGATTTCTCCAAATTTAGTGGTAGAACCAATCCTGTCAATCTCCTCAAGGATATGGTCTCTTTCCATGTTCAAGGTTTCCCTGTTGGATTGATCGTAAGTTCCATTTGCAGATTTTAAAGCCAGAGTCTTCAGTCTCTGGAGCATGGAATGGACCTCTGTCAAAGCGCCATCTCCTACATTGGTAAGTCCGATGCCGTCATCAATGTTTCTCATTGCCTGGTTCAGGCTGTTGATCCTGCTGCGCATACCTTCCGAGATCGCCAGTCCAGCTGCATCATCTCCCGCCCGGACGATTCGAAAGCCGGAAGACAGCTTTTCAAGGGACTTTTTCAGCTTTCCTGTTTCGATCCCCTGATTTCTGGCAGCATTTATGGATGCTATGTTATTCTGCACCTGCATGATGTTTCACCTTCCTTAAATAACCATTTGTTGTAACTATTCAGTACCTTCATAGTTACACGCAAAAATCCATTCCAGATCAGCTTCGCTGATGGGATTTTTGCCCTCCAGCCTATGTTTTCTTACGGTCAGCGCAGCAAGTGCGCAGACCTACTGAACAGTTACCATTTTTTTTATTATCGGCAAAATGCCTTATTTTATTGATACCAGGGTCAAAAGGCCGAAATTGCGGGAGTGCAAAGCACGCAGCAATCCGGTATCTGTCTGTCAGATCAGCGTACCCGTATCCTTACCCATATTCATCATCATCTGAAGACGGAGAATCTGCACCATATTAGACCAGTCTTCCCCGGAAAGGTTCTCTCCCTTTCCTGCTGCCAGAAGTGTACCAAGGCTGCCAGCGCCGGACAGACCTGTATTTCCCGCAAAACTGCCTAAAAGACTGCCTGCTGTCAGACTGCTTCCTGTAAGGCCACTTCCGATAAGGCTGCTCACTGCTGTACTGCCGGATGTTTTCCCATATGTTCCGGTACTCACCGTACGTCCTGCCAGGATCGTATTGTTTCCCGTATAATCCGCCATGATCTTTTTTACATAATTCTGGGTTTCTTTATATGGTGGGATGCCTCCGTATTTGGTCACACTGTTCGGACCTGCGTTATAAGCTGCCAGTGCAAGGCTTACGTCTCCTCCGAACCGGTCCAGATTTTGTTTTAAGTATTTTGCCCCTCCAAGGATATTTTGTCTGGCATTGTAAGGATCGCTTACTCCAAGAGAACGGGCTGTTCCCGGCATCAGCTGCATCACGCCCATAGCCCCTGCTTTGGATACAGCCTTTGGATTAAACCCCGACTCTGCCTTTGCCACCGCCCTGAGAAGTTTAGAAGGGATCTGATATAAAGCAGAAGCTTCTTCGAAAATAGAATCCATATCTTCTTTTATGGCATTCAGCCCATTTTTCAGTATCCCCTGAAATTCCTGGACCGGTGTTGTCTTCTGTGTCTGATCCGCTGCCTGTGCAGCTAACTTTCCCCCATCTCCTGTTATCGGTGCTAAACTCATATTTCTTACTCCTTTCGGCCTGCGCCGTCTGCTCCAAGGTACCAGCCATCCTGAGAACGGTTTACTGCCATAGATCCATCGTTATTTAGATAATACCAGATATTTTTATCATACAGCCAGCCAGTCTTCATATCCCCATCCGGGTTTAAGTAATACCATTTTCCGTTTCCTGTGTTCACCCAGCCGGTCTTCATATCCCCATCAGGGTTTAAGTAATACCACTTTCCGTTTCCTGTATTCAGCCAGCCGGTCTTCATATCCCCATCCGGGTTTAAGTAATACCATGTTCCGTTTCCTGTGTTCACCCATCCGGTCTTCATATATCCATTTCCGTCGAAATAATACCATTTTCCACCATACTGGAACCAGCCCCTGGTTCGGTTTCCTTCCGCATTAAAGTAGTACCATATACCTCCCACCAGCTTCCAGGTATTGACTGCCAGAGTCCCATCCGGCATAACAAAGTTGTCTCCCTTTAGAGAACCTGCTACGCCTGGACCAGTACCGCATGCTGCATGTTCTTTTTCTTTCTCCTCTTCCGCACTGTCATCTATATCCTGTTCCTGTGATGTAATAAATTCCCCTTCTTTTAAGTATTTTTTCTGTTCTGCCGTAACCGGAACCGCTTTTACCTGATAATAGTAGATCTTGTCCGGATCTGTCATGTACTCCTTTAAGCTGACAGAGTTACTTGTAACTGTCATCCGTTTCACCACTTTATCATTTCCATATAAAGTCAGGGTATAGCCCGGAGCATAGTCTACCTTCTTCCACACTGCCTTTTCTGAGTCATGTGAGCTCCAGCCTGCTAAAGCTGTGTCACCCAGAACAGTGACCGGCGTATAGTTCACTTTTACCTGCATGGTGGTATTATCCAGGGCTTTCGCCGATACAAAATCAGCCCCGGTCACACGGCATTTGGATCGTCCAAGGGACACAGGGAAATACTTTCCCTGTGCAGCATCCACAGTGATCTCCATCCGTACCTTTTTACCAGGTTTCCAGTTTTCATATTCTGTTTTGTAATAAATATCCCCAATGGATACCCCTGATCCGCTGATGGTGATCTGGGGCTGTGGTATTTCCTCCGGATCTCCAAAAGTGGTGTTAAATTTAATACTCATGGTCTCGATGATGCTGCTCTCTGCCCCATAAGCTGTATCCATATGAAAGATTCCCCCTGGCACAGACTGTAAGCTTCCTGTGCTAAGCAGCAGTCCTGTTCCGGCACAAAGGAGTATTTTTCTGATCATTTTCATTTCCATTCCTCACATATCTTTACCTGTACCAGATCCCGTCCCCATTAACATAAAATCCATTGATATACTGGTTTTTTGCCATTTCACCTGAATCCGGCCAAAAATAATACCAATTCCCGTCAACCTGATACCAGCCGGTAGCCATAACTCCGTCAGCATCCAGGAAATAAGTTTTCCCTTCCCGGATCAGCCAGCCGGTAAACATGACTCCCTGAAGGCTGTTGTCAAGTGTGTTTAGGTAATACCAGGAACCATTCTGTTCCAGCCAGCCGGTATATAAGGAGCCGTCTTCCCTGAAAAAGTAATAATCCGCCCCTATGATCTTCCAGCCTCCATAAGCCATGGTTCCCTGTGTATGCCCATTTTCCGTTAATGGCCAGAAATAATACCACTGTCCATTGATCTTTGCCCATCCGGCTGCCATTTCCCCGGTATCATACAGGTAATACCGGTCATTTGCCATCTTCTGCCAGCCGGTGAGCATCGTGCCATTGACATCAAAATAATACCAGTATCCGTTGACCGACTGCCATGTACCCCGGCATATAGAGCCATCCGGAAATCTGTAATTCCATATATTGCCTTTTTTTACCCAGCCTACTTTATCTGTGGTTCCGCGCTTTGCGGAAGGATTTTTTGATTGCTGTCCTTTACCATCTGATACATACCGGTCTGTAATGGAAAGCTCCCCGGATTCTATCCATTCGCTTTTTCCACCATATTTTTTTTTGGAATCCGTTCCCGGTACTGTGCGTACCTTAAAGGTATACTCTCCTGTTTTTGTCATATATGGATAAAAATTATACTGAGTTGCACTGGTCTGGGAGACGCTGTAAACTTTCGTTTTTCCTCTGTAAAGCTGCACTTCGTAATAACCGGATGTGTTATCCGGCTTTTCCCATTTAGCCTGTCCCAGGCTTTTTTCATTCCACCAGGCATCTTCCGGGGCAGCATAGTCTCCTTTGATCCCTTTTACCCGCAGGGTAACTACCAGTTCATCTCCATCTCGTCTAGCAGACACAAATGTGCCCCCACTGATCTTTACATCCGCTTTTTTATAGCTGGAAACAAAATAATCTTCACTGACATCTTCCGGTTCCAGGGTGACTTTCATCTGAGGCTCTTCAGCAGCTTTCAGTTCATTGGAGCTTTTATCCGTCCATTCGGCCTCGGAAACGCTGTATTTACCTCCACTTGTATCTACTGCCACTTCTCCATCTGAAACCGTGGTCGTTTCCAGTTTTATATCCGGAAGCTTGCTGCCTACTTCCAGCTTGGATGTAACACGGATATTTACTGTTTTAATCTCTTTTGCCGCCGCAAAAGCATCTATCTTTCCCCATTGGAACAGCAAGACTCCCGAAAGAAGGAGCAGAAGCATTTCCCGTCCGTGTCTGGATCTTCTGTCAGGTATTTTCGACTTTTTCTTCATTTTCTTTTTCCTCCGGTGATGGCACATATCCTAAAAAGTAAATATAGATCTCTATGATCGCCTGATATAATTCTTCCGGCACAGCCGCTCCCAGCTGTAATCTGCTTAAAAGAGTCGCAAGAGAATCATCCTCATAAACCGGAACCCCTGACTTTCTGGCTGCTTCCGTGATCTTTTCTGCCATATATCCCATTCCGGAAGCAACGATTACCGGGGCAGTGTCCTTTTCCGGCGAATATTGAAGCGCAACTGCCTTTTGCTCTAATAACCGCTCAAACGCTGACATTAATACCATTCTCCTTTTTTCTTATCTTTGGAAAAACATCCAGCAGACGGTAATGAGCTTTCCGTTCCTGCACCTGCATCATTTTCACGCGCATCCCGTTTCTGGTACATATTTCCTGAAGCTTTGCCTGTATCTCTCCGGCCCCGGCAGAAAGATTTTTAGGAACTCCCAGCTCCATGGATATTTTATGATCCTGGAGATCTGCCAGAAGCTGGAAATCTCCCAATCCCCTGATCTCAAAGTCCACCAGAAGGCGTATTTTCCTGCCTCCATCTTTTTCTTCTTCTTTTTTCTCCGCGTCCGGATCGATCCAAAATTCAGATACTGCCTCTTTTCCCTGATATTGAAAAGGAAGGACAAAATGATTCACAGACATATATACGCTTTCGTTTACCAGCATCCCTCGCATCAGCTGATAAAAATCCTGTACATGTTCCAGCCCGGCTTCTCCTTTGGCCCCTCTTTCCACAAGTGAGCCAAAAATATCTCCATAAATATTTCCTTTTTTTCCTTTTGAACCGGTAAGTACAGCATACAGTTCTTCAGGCTCTGTTTCAAAAAAACGTTTAAAATCCCTATTAGCTGCCATTTGTTCAAAAAGGCTTCTGAGAAGGGCACTGCTTCCGTTTTCATAACGTGCCCCATAAAGGATCAGCTGGATCACGCTGCTTCTTACATTGCCATAATCATGAGTACGGGAAATATATCTTGAAAGAAAGGGGACCAGCTTCTGAAACAGAACCTGGGAATTTTCCTTTGTTTCCCCATTTTCTGCCTTCCAGTCCAGCTGATCCAGAATTGATGCGTATTCCTGTCTTGCAGAGGTGTAAAGCATTCCTTTTATTTCATCTGTCAGTTCCTGCATCTGTTCTAAAAGATGCTCACCGCTGGAATAATTGTTGAATACCTGAAGGAATTTGAGGGCTGTTTCCTGCAGGCCTCTGTTTCCTTCCTGCTGCAAAAGAGTTCTCAGGTTTTCAAAGAAAGTACCGGAAAATTTAGTCTGTCCCTGCATTTTTAAAAAATCCAGCAGCTGGCCAGAATCTTCAAAACTGGCAGAATCCAGCAGCTGCTGCACCATTTTACCCAGACCTTCATCACCTTTAGCGATAAAGGCTCCATCCCGGAACAGGATCCGGCCCAGGGAATCCTTTATTTCATTTTCCTGCCCCAGCTTCTGAAGAAAGTCAGTATAATTTCCATTATAATTGCGGACGCTGAAGCCACTTTCATTTTCCTGGTCACCAGCGGTACCGCTTTTCTGTCCATCTGCCCGCACTACACGAGATGGGTCAGAAGGATTCTGGATCTGGGAACTGTTCAGGGCGCTTTGCTGCTCCTGGCCTGTATGGACATTTCTATTATCTATATATGTAGAAGGATCTGTTACCTGTAATATATTAGACATGTTTTATCCCTTTTCTTTTTGATTCTATATATTATGATGTTGGGGTCAAAAGATTTTGACCCCTCTGATACCGAATTACCTGCATGCTTCCATATGTATATTTAATCGGCGTTTTCCCGTTTTTTATAATTATTATTTTTCTTATATTTTCAAGAAAAAAGGCGATAATTTACATAGATATAGATTCAGTAAGCATGTGAAAATCACAGGATACTTTTGTGGTCCTGCCGTTTTATTTTAAGGTGAGGAGTAATTGTATGAAAATTCAAAATTTTATCCAGGAGCAAATACACATGGAACATGTATCAATGAGACAAAGCAATATTGCTTTGTCTGATAATATTTCTGCAAAACCGGCTGATCTTGACCGAGCCAGTTTTGAATACACCGAAGGTATTTCGGCTGATGAAACACTTTTCGCACGCTCTCTGGCCCACAGCATTACAGAAGATGTCTGCCGCGAGAAAGGCGTTTCCGTTGAAAAGGTTGCCCAACTGAAAAAACAGGTTGAGGAAGGAACCTACGAACCGGATCCCATGGCCATTGCAAGGGCCATGTATAATCTATGAGGGCGCCTGAAAGCCTGATCCCGGTATTAGAACAGCTGTGTACTGTATTAGAACAGCTATGCCGGGTTGAGGCTGATAAACTAACCGTTGTTTCAGCTGATCATCCTGACCAGCTGGAATCTCTTTTAAATGATGAAAACATGCTTTTACTGCAGCTGCGCGGACTAGATAAAAAACGAAGTGATCTTCTTCGCAGGTCGGGTCTTGAGGGGCTTACTTTCCGCCAGATTTTGATGCAGGAGGACAGCGAGGAGGCTGTGGCACTTCTCTCTCCGATCTTGGAACGGTTATCCATCCAGGCTGAAAAGCTGAAAAAAGTAAAAGGTGGCACAGACCGTCTGATCCGGATCCGCATGAAGCAGTTAGAACAGCGCCTTGCCGGTGCGAAGCAGAGTGATCCTCATGTTTATGACAAATATGTCTGATAAAACTGTGGGGACTGCAGGATATTTATATTTCGGAGGTAATAATACTTTATGGTAAGAGCAACTTTTTCCGGTTTTAATACCGCTCTGTCCGCTCTCCAGGCCAACCAGAAACGTCTGGATATTACAGGACAGAATTTGTCAAATATGAATACTGCCGGATATACCAGGCAGCAGTTAGAGGCATCCAGCCTTAATTATACGAATCCTGTTTCCCATTATTCTAATGGGAATGAAACTGCAGTGGGCTTTGGGGTAAGTATGGACCGGGTCTCACAGATCAGAGATCCTTATCTGGATATCCAATACCGCAGCCAGTCTGCTGACTGCAGCTATACCAATCGTTTACAGACTGCCCTTAATTCCCTGTCAAAGGTACTGGACGAAACAACCATTTCCGGCATCCGCCAGGCATTTGATGATGTCCAGTCTACCCTTACAAGCATGCAGGATCCTGCAAAGGTATCCGATCCCATCTATGAAAGTGAGCTGCGAACTAAAATGCAGTCTGTATGTAATCTTTTTAACCAGGCATCCAGACAGATCACACAGGCCGAACAGAATGAATTTCAAAGGCTCACAGGGGAAGGCAGCAGTGAACAGGGCGATGTGCAGAAGATCAATGACATCCTCCGCCAGATCGGCGACCTGAACGTGCAGATCAAACGTAACCAGGTTGCCGGTCATCCTTCCCTGGAACTCCAGGATGAACGAAATCTTCTTCTGGATGAGCTTTCCGGTTATATTCCTGTTGAAACCAGATATTACAAGGATGATGCCCATTCCGGGAATAACGCCTATGACTATGATGCAAATGGTGCTGTGATCGGCAAGAAGGATTGGCCTGATGACCTGGAAGTGAGCATGAATTATATTGATGCCCAGGGAAAGAGCCAGAAGCTGATCCTGGTAAACGGATCTGACCTTGGTGCTGACGGTCTCACAAAAAACTACGGTCAGTTAAGTATGTTAAAAGGCGATCACCAGACAGCTGCTTCTGTTTCTGATCCTGCAAACATTTCCATCAAGTTTGAAAAAGCCCCCAGCTATCAAGGGAATGGACCGGCAGCTACCAATGATGTATACGCAGAGTTAAAAGGGATCCATTTTGAAGGCGGCTCTCTTCAGGCAAGCCTGGATATGCTCCAGAAAACAGGTACCGGCAATGTGATAAATGGATCTACTGCTGTGGATGATGTCCGTGGATACCAGTATTACTCAGGAAAACTGGATCAGTTAGCTGACACTTTCGCAAAATCCATGAATGCCAGCAACAATGGCAACAACCACAAGGATCAGAATCTTTTATCTAATTCCACCGATGACTCAACAAATGGTATAACAGCCGGAAATATCGGTATCAGCAAAGGCTGGACCAGTGGAACGATCCATATTTCTACAGACGGCACCAACCGCACAGATACAATCCTTGATATGATCGCAGCTATGAAGGATACCAAGAAATTGAACGGGAAAACATTTGCTGATTATATGAATAACCTTTCCACCCAGCTGGCATCTGATTCCAGCTCCAACCAGACTGCATTAAAGACGGGCACAACTGTTTTAAACAGTATCCAGGACTCCAGAGACTCTCTTTCCGGTGTCAGCCTGGATGAAGAAGCAACCAATATGATGGCCTACGTTTCAGCCTATAATGCTGCTTCCCGTCTGATGACTGCCCTTGATGAAGTGTTGAATACCCTGATCAGTAATACTGGTGCATAAATATAAGGAGGATTAATAAATTATGAGAGTTGTACGTTCATCTGTTTACCGCAGGTATACTTCTTCTTTAAATGATCTTCAAAGCAATCTGAACAAAAGCATGAACAAGGTTTCTACCGGCGCTGCTTATGAAACAGCTGCTGATAATCCTCTTGCTTATTATCAGGGAAAGAAAATGGATCATTTATATCAGGATGCAAAGAGTAAAAGTTCTATTTTAGGTGATATTAAAAACCGTCTGTACCAACAGGAGCAGGGCGCAAGGGATATCCAGAAAACTTTAAGCAACAGTAAGACTTCCATGCAGTATGTGCTGGATTCCTCCCATAACAGCTCAAAAACTTCTGTCCAGACAAAAAGAGATGCTCTTCTTCAGGATGTGCAGAGCATGGTCAGCAATCTGAACAGCCAGTATCAGGATTTCTATGTTTATGGAGGAAATGATATTACAACAGCTCCGTTTTCTTTAAGCGGAGATGGAAAAACCCTTACTTATACCCATAAGTATTCAGACGGTACCACAAAGACGGTCAATATGACCATGGCTTATGACAAAAATAACAATACTTACAGTTATCATTTAAGCGATGATGACCTGAACAACCTTGTGACAGCTATGAGAGAACAAGGCCGGGTAGATATCGGTTATGGCGATATTTCCAACCGCCAGTCTCTTTTAGATACCTATACCGGAGGACTGAATATGCTTACGGGGCTTACTTCAGATTCCTTAAATGCCATGTCTGATGCGGATGCAAAGGATGCGGTCAAAGCTGCCCTGGAAACAACTCCTGTGGCACTTCTGAGCCGTTCGGTTATGGCCTGTGATAATTATATCAATGATACTACGACCGTTGATCAATTTACAGATACTATGGGCAGTGTACTTAAAGATGCAGCTAATACAGAGCATACCATCAGCACCATTTACAGCGACCTTGGCAATAAATATTCCCTGGTAGAAACTACAAAAACCCGTCTTGATACTTTAAGCGACAACCTGACAGAGGAATACAAAGACATTCTCGGAGCTGATCCTTATGAGGCCATTACAGAAATGTTCTCTTACCAGTACTCCTATTCTGCTGCTTTAAAAATGGGGTCAAACCTGATGCAGTCATCTCTTTTTGATTTTATAAAATGATACCGGTACATTGTTTACAAAAAACAAGCAAAAAATAATTTTCTATTTTCAGGTCAGAAGAAGGTGAAAATGTATGAAACCTGTGATTGAAGCAAATTTTAAACCTTTTGAATCTGTCCGTTTCCGTCAAAATGCCAGTCTGGTTTCAAAGGACCAGCTGGCAGCAAGACAGCATCAGGCGATTTCCCAATACCGCCTGAAAGTACGTCAGGCTCAAAATTACGGGATCAGTTCTCCGGAAAGCATGACCTGTATCCAGGATATCAGACAAGCTTTTGATCTCCGGGATACTGTCCAAAGAGTACATGGCACAGCAAACGTCTCTGGATCAGGAAACAGCTTTTGTGATCCATTTTCTGGCAGCCCTGACAATAATGGGCTGTATACCCTTCAGAGAGGTGAATTTGAATTTCGTGTGGCATCTGGCAATCTGGAATACGTACCAGCCCTGGAAATGACCATCATAACCTCTTATCCAAAAGTAGAGTTTGTGTATACCGGCACCCCCAATTATGTTCCACCAAAAAAAGAGCCGGATTCCCCTGCTCTTAATGTTACCATATAAAAACTGACCCCCGGAGGCTTATGCAATCATGAAGATTGATACAAAATATTACGGCGAAATTGATTATACAAAAGATGAACTGGTTGTATTTCCAGATGGTTTATTTGGTTTTTCCCAGTACCATGACTATCTTCCCCTCTCTATGGAGGAAGATGACAGTTCCCTGCTGATATTGCAGTCTGTAGACGAACCTTATGTAGCCTTTTTTCTCATCGATGCAGCAGCACTCTTTCCTTCTTATTCACCGGTTCTTCTACCAGAAGAATTATCCTTTCTGGAAGTAAATTCCAGTGATGAATTATCCTATTATGTCATATGTGCTGTAAAGAAGGATTATCTGGATGGAACCGTCAACTTGAAATGTCCTCTTGCCATTAATCCGGATACCCGCAAAGGAATCCAGGTGATCTTATCCAACGCTGACTATGATTACCGCCATACCTTACGTTCTCTTCTTGGTAAAGAGATAAAGGAACAGGACACTAAAAAAGGAGATAAATAGCCATGCTGATACTGAAACGTAAAAAAAATGACAGTATCCTGATCGGGAATGACATACGCATCACTGTACTTGACTGCGACAATGGATCTGTCAGCCTGGCTATAAATGCCCCGAAGCATATTTCTATTTTGCGGGAAGAATTGACAGAAGCAGAACGCAGCAACCTGGATGCCTTATTATCTGATACAGATTCACTGCGCTCTATTGAAAAAGGACTGAATTCTTATATGAAGAAATAGACCATAAGCTTAATGACCCGCAAACGGGTGAATACTGATAAAATGACTCTTATCTGCTATACAAAATATCATATAGCTCTTTCAGCTGCCGGCGTACGAGAGAAAAAAACTCTCTCAGACGCCGGTAAAATAATGCTCTTTTTTCCATGCGGTTTTCCCGCTCTTCTTCTTTTAATATGTCTGATCTAAGATCCAGCGCCTGTTCATCTGTTTCCGGCCCAAATTTCCCTGTCATGCCGTAGAATACATTTTTCTCCAGTATATCAAATACCTGGAGTTCTTCTTCCTCTGTCTCCATGCTGGCACATTCTTCCCGTGTTCCAAACCACATATAGCTTAAATGCAGAAGCTTCTGCGCCAGTATATTTACTTTAAATTCCTTTAGCCGGTTCTCAAGCTCCTGAAACTGGTCTTCTTCTGCTGCTTTTCTGTAAAATACATATAAGTCTGTCAGATGGCGTATCTGCAGATGTCCTGTTACATATAGGTAAGCAGACTGGATCATCAGATAGACTAGCTGGTCTATGGCATTCCATTCATAAATGTAGTTACCATTTTCTTTCAGGAAAACACGCTGGAGCAGCTTTTCCATCCCCCTCTGGTATACCTGGGTTTTAAAAGGAAAGGTATGATAGATCTCCACAGAAAAGCGGCCTGGTATACGCATCTTTTCACCCACTCCCGGATAGAGCGTATCCGTTTCGTAGCCTATATTGACCAGATAGCCTTTTGCAAAAAGATAATCTTCCGGGTCAAGAAAAAAAAGCTTCAGAGAGCTTTCCCCTGCCATTTCCTCCCTTGGATACAGCTGTCTGCGGCTGCTGGAGGAAAGGACGAGTACCGGGATTTTTTTTAATTCCAGAAGGACCAGTATCTCCCGTTCTCCTTCTGTGCAGCTTTCGTTGAATTTCAGAATATCGCTGTAGCGCTCATAAAAGCGTGTTTTCCACCGTTCCGGCATTTTTTCATTATTTCCAAGGATTGCAAGATAGATCAGGTTTGAAATTTTGTTATAATCTGCAATCCGGAACAGCCTTTCCCAGTCCAGATTTCCATGAAGCGGCTTTAAATCATCCTGGCGCATAACAGATGCAGCCATATTTACCAGTATGCGGCCTTCATAAAAGTTTTGATTTTCCATTTAACTTCACCTGTTTTTTGATATTCTTCTGTTAAGTCCCCCATCGATCCTGCGTATCTTATCTAAAAGCTTTTCTGTGCGGCAACGCAGATCCTCAATACGCTTCTCCAGCATTTTTTCGCGCTCTGTCTTTCCTTTAAAACAGCTTTTTACATTCATTAATGGACCTTTAGCCAGATCTCGTAGATACCGGTCCTGAAGGCTGTTTCCTGCAGTCTGCAGGATGATCTGTTCTTCACAGTCTGCATGGCGCTGCAGCTGTTCTCCCCTCATATCTAAAAGAAGAGAAGCGGAGACTGTGTCGCCGCGCTCCACTGCCTCCGCCAGTTCTTCCGTCAGACTACAAACTTCTCTTAATATATTATATCTCCTTTGAAGATATATCAAAATTGTTTCCAAGTCTGCGCTCATATATTCTCCTTTAACCGAAAACACTTCGTTCTCTCACAATATGCTGATCGCCGGAAATCTTTCCTGCCTGGTTAAATGCATCTCTTAATTCAGAAAGTATGTGGCTGATCCTTGGAATCTCTTCTGCCCTGCGTTCCCTTCCTGCTTTAACACGGCTGATATCATAGATCAGGTACTCATAGATACGTTTCAGATCCTTGCTGATGGGATACTGCATATCCAGTATCTGTATTAAATACCGGACGATCCGTCCTGTTCTTTCGAGACATTCTTCAAAAGTCTCATATTTTTTATCCTCAAGTGCGATCTGTGCCATTTTCAGACGCTTCACTGCTTCGTCATACAATAAAAGCAACAACTCCAGATTGCTCATAGAATAGATCGTACTTTCCTTGTACTGCTTAAACTTTTCGTACATGCTTCCTTACCCCCATCAGCCACCTAACTGTGACAGGTAGCTGGACTGTGAATTCATCTGATTGATCAGCCTTTCCATCTGCGTAAACTGGCTGATATAACGGTCCTGCTCAGTTGACAGCTGGGACTGCAGGTTTGTGATGGTTTCCTGCATATCCTTTAATTCTTTATAAATACTGTTGTTAGTCAGAGTCAGGCTTAGTTTTTCAGATCCTGCCTCTTCAATAAGCACACCATAGGAATTTCCATTCCTGCTTGCATATCTGGTGGCATAAGTAGAAAGAGTACTGTCTATGGTGTTTACAATACCATGCGTGCCTGTGAACAGGTCTGATACCTTTTCCGGATCACTGTTCATGGCAGTTTTAAACTTTTCTTCATCAAATACGATCTTTCCACCTGCTGTGTAATCATCTGAGAAGGAAATTCCGATCTTTTCAAGATCGTCATAAGAAACACCGTTTATCATCATTGAAGAGAAAATGCCCTGGGTAGCATTATCCAGGTCTTTTAAAGCGCTGCTGTTGTACAGAATACCCTCTTTTGCCTTATCCTCCCAGTTTTTAATGGAGGTTTCATTCATTTCATTTTTCTGGTCATCTGTCAGAGGCTTATAATTACTGTCCGGCTTGGTTGTTGCCTGGGTGCGGACCTCATCGATCATGGCATTATAAGCTTCAATGAATTTCTTTACAGTCTCTGTCACCTTTTCTGTATCTGCTGATGCAGTAAAGCTGACGCCGCCTTCTGCTGTTGCAGAGCCTGTATTAAATGTATTCGTGGCTCTAATATCCAGACCGTCAATGGAGAAGGTATTGCTGCTGCTGGTAATGGTGGTCTGTACACCATTATAGAGAATACTCATCTCACCATCTGTACCATCTGTGCTAACCCCGCCGAAAATGAGATTTGCTGCATCATCTTTTTTATTGTTTGGATTGTCTGGATCTGGACCAAGGGTGATTTTACGGCCCTCACCTTTTTCATTGGAAGAAAGAACAAATTTGTTTGCACTGTCCAGATAGATGGCAGTTACTCCCGCATCTTTATTATTATTGATCGCAGTAAGCAGTTCGCTAACTGTAGTATCAGCAGTAATGCCTTCTATTTTTGTACCATTGACTGTAAAGTTCTCTAATGCTTTGTTTAATTCTTCTTTTGTAGTGTACTGAGGGTTCTTATCCAGTCCCAGCTTTTTCCTGTTCTCCCACAGGCTGCTTCCTGTACTGATCTTGTTTGACTGGGTAGATGTGATACCCAGAGCATTCTGGAGTTCCTTTGAGTCTGCGGATATCTGTAATGTCTGTTTGTTGTCTTTTGCAGTGCTGTCTGTTGCAGTGCTGTCTTTTGCAGTTCTGTCTGTTGCAGTAAACGTCAGGCTGCCATCCTTACCTACAGTAACCTTTCCTGAACCGAAGGCTTTATTCAGCTTTTCCTGTAAGCTCTTCGTAAATTCATCAAATTTTGATATCACTTCCTTATCGCCGATCAGTTCAATATTCTTTGTCTGTCCGCCATAAGAAACAGAAATTGATTTTCCCTTAAGATAGGTGGAAAGGGGCTGCTCTGTTATAGCTGCAGCCTTGAATGAAGATTTAGGTTTGTTAAATTCATCAAATGAAATGCCATCCTGATTCATGTTGCCGGAATTAAAGCCAAGACTCTTTAAAGCAGATGATGTTTCCCTGATCACACAGCTTTTTCCTTTATCGGTAATACTGTCTGTCTGCCTGATCTTGATCTCATCACCAACCAGTTCAAATTGAATACCGCTCTTCCCATCTTTTCCGAGAAATCCCTGGGAATCAAGGGCTTCATTCAGCTGTGTTACTAGATTTACTAGATTGTCAGAACTAGCCGTATAATCAATGGTAACTGTCTCTGTTTTTCCACCGTCCAGCTTTTTTTCATAACTGGTGGGGAACGTAAAGGTTGCTTCCTCTGTGAATTTCTTATCTGTAATACTGTAGGTTCCAAATGTCAGCTTCGTTCCGGAAAGATTGGAGGTCTTTACTTTTTTAGTTTCAAAATTAGACGCGCTGATGCCGCCTAAAGTAATAGATGAAGCTCCTTTTTCGCCGGAGGTCAATGTGGCAGATGTTGCTAATTGTTTTACTCCCAGAACTGACACTCTGGATGCAGTGTCTGCGTTTCCTGTCGCTGATATATATTTTGTATAGTCAGGATTTCCCTGTACACTGACCTGGTTTTTTGCAAAGAAATCACTGTTTTTTAAGCTCTTTGTTGCTGAATAGCTAAGGTAATTGTCCTGAAGATCTATGATCTTATTGCTGATAGAACGATATGCATCCCGCTTCCATTCCAGTTTGGTCATAGCCTGTTTCTTGGATGTGATCTTGGATGTTGTTCTTGCTGTCATCTGTTCGATCAGTGCATCCCTGTCAATACCGGAAGCTAAACCACCAAATCCTCTTAAAGCTGTATTTCCAAGACTGCTGCTTGTTCTTGATACACTTGACATATCTGCTGCTCCTTTCAGTCATGTGATGTCGCGGAGTACATAAAATGCGCCGCTTCTGTATACTTTATCCCTGTGATTCTATAGATTCTATATAAATATTTCGGCGCAGCATGAAAATTTATAAGATATGGCGTGGATGTTCTTTTACTTCCATACAGGCTCTCATGGACTGACTTAAAACAGCCACACGGAATTTATTGCGGTAAAAGGTTAACAGCATCGGGACTGTCGTATTATCTGCTACAATATATTTGGGCGGCAGCCTGGTAAGCATCAGCGCCTTCACATCTGCCTGACAGCGGCTGCAGGTACAGGTATCATTGCTTTTCAGTGCGTCAAGGATCAGTTCCGGAGTAAGAATCTCCTCCATGATATTTACGACCCGGTAACTTGGACCATCTTCCTGCTTCTGCTCTTCCTGTTGTTCCGGTTCTTTCTGTACAGGTGTCCCTGCGTTTGTTTTGGGCTGCTCTGTCTGTTCTTCTGTCTGTTCTTCTGACTGTTCTTCCGACTGTTCTTCTGTCTGTTCTTCTGACTGTTCTTCCGACTGTTCTTCCGACTGTTCTTCCTGCTCCCCGGGCTGTTCTGCCTGCTCTTCTGTCTGTTCTTTTTCCAGCTCCTGGATCAGATTCTTCTGGATCTCTTCTGCCAGCTTTCCTTCTTCTCTTGGATCAACTACAGTCACATTAGCGGAAGGCACTCTTACCGGTTCTTCAGCAGCTGATCCTTCCTGCTGTGTTTCACCGGAAGCTGAAGAAGACGGCTGTGTTTCGCCAGAAGACGCAACTGGCGGCTGTGAACCTGTGATAAGGTTCAGCACATGTGAGGTTTTATTTGTTTTTTTTGCCATATTATTTCTCCCTGAAACCTATGATCTTTTCTACCTCATCTAAAAACTTTCCATAATCCTTTACAGCTGATGCTCTCGGACTGTACTCAAAAATACTTTCTCCATGGGCCGGTGCTTCCGCAATCGCCACTCCGGACCTTATTTTTGTGTCAAATACCCGGGTTTCCAGCTGCGCGGCCAGCTGCCCGGCCATTTCCAATACATCCCTGCAAAGACATGTTCTTGGATTAAAGCGGTTTAGCAGGATACCCATGATCTTAAGGCCGGGATTGATCTGTATGCGGACAGATTCTACTGTTTCCTTTAACTGTGACAGTCCAACCAGACTGAGGATATCCGATGCCATTGGTATAATAAGATAATCAGAAACTGCATATGCGTTAACTGTGAGAAGATTTAAGGCAGGGGGTGTATCGATCACAATATAGTCATAAAAATCCATTACCGGCTTTAAAACATTTTTTAAAATAGATTCTTTTTCTTCTCCCGGATTATACTCCAGACCACTGCTGCTTAATGTAATATCAGAAGGAAGGATATCGATCCCTTCTGTGCGGCTGATAGCCTTTTGTATGGATATATCTCCTTTTAATACATCCAGTATAGTAGATCCTCCTTCGGTATCCAGACCAAGGCAGAATCCAAGATTTCCCTGGGGATCCAGGTCTATACACAGAACCTTTTTACCTGCCATCGAAAATCCTGCAGCCAGCGCTGCTGATGTTGTGGTCTTTCCCACACCGCCTTTTTGATTTGAAACCGTAATGACCATTTATGTATCTCCTTTTATCCTCTCTTCTGCATACAATATTTTCTGAAAGATCTCCCTGTATTATTCTCCAAGGCGTTCCATGGATTCCTCTACCTGTTTTACCAGTTCCTGGATCTCCTGATATACAGCTGCTGACTCATTTGCCATACGTCCGATCTCATCTGCTACAACACCAAAGCCTACACCTGCTTTTCCGGCACGGCCTGCTTCAATGGCTGCATTCAGGGAAAGCATTTTTTCCATCGTGGCTGTCTGCTCCAGTCCCTTTGCCTTATACTTGATCTGTCCTACTGCATCCCGTACTTTCTTTTCCTCTTTTGCAAATGCTTCTACGCTGTCTGCATTGCTCTTCCGGTAATAAAGGGCATTAGCCCACAGATTCAGCATCTCAGCTAAAAGCTGCCCACCGGCACTTACTACTTCCTGGCTTGGGGCTGAATCATCCGGGTAATCTCCAAGGACGATACCGCCGATCACTGTACCTGCACGGAATCCTCCTACTGTAAGATCCTGGGTAAACTCTCGCAGCTCATTATGTTTTCCATTGGTATACCTGCTGTAAAAGCTGGTAAAGGAGTTTCCTCTCGTAATGTATTTTCCTTTCATATCCACTACTGCTGCTGTCATGCCTGTGACCGTTAAAAACAGATCCTGGATCCGCTGAAGTTCTTTTATATCCAGGATCTGACGGATATCCAGATTTTCTGTACTTTCATCTTTTGTAACGGTATCCATATAGGAAGTTTTCCCTGATACAGCTGATCCTGTTGCCACTTTAGAAGCTGTAACTTCATTTTTGGCTCCATTCTGGATCCACTGGGCCAGCTTGCGGTCTGTTTCCCGGATATGCTTAACCAGCACGCTTACCATATAGTTGATCTCGCCCAGGGAATTGATCGTCGGACCTTCCTGCTCCAGTTTTATAATGGCATCCCCCAGTTTCTGTTTATACCATTCATGAAATTTATGATGTTCTGTATATTCCGGATATTTTGACTGCTTCTGGAGATCCTCCTCATCTGAAAAGTGTTTCGTTACATATTCAACAAGAAATTCTCCCAGACTTGAGAGATTTTCTCTTCCCTTTCCTTTTGAGCATGCATCCAGAAGGGTATTGACTTCGTCAAAAATCTTCCTGTGCTCACTGTCGATCAATTCATTTCCTGTTACAAGATCCTGTGTTAATACATATTTTTCCATCCTTAGAGTCCTCCTTACTGCTGACTGTACTGTTTTTTAAAACGGGCAAGCAGTTCATCCATTACTGTGATCAGATGCCCGATCTCCGGCTTGGAAAGCTGTTCGTCTGCACCTAATTCTTTCCCCTTCTGCCTCATCTGCTCATTGATCAGGGAAGAGAAGATGATAACCGGGATCTTCTTTAAATGTTCGTCATCCTTGATCAGCTTTGTAAGCCTGTGGCCATCCATTTCCGGCATTTCGATATCTGTAATGACCAGATTGACCTTATCATACAGATCAGAATCATTATGTATTTGTGAAAGGTAATCCCATGCCTCCTGGCCATTGGAAAAATTCTTTACATTGGTAAATCCGGCCCTTTCCAGGGAATCATCGATCATTTTACTTAAAAGAATGGAATCTTCCGCGATCACAATAGGACTGTTGCAGATAGGGCGGTCTCCCATCTTATCTACATCTGTCACCTGTATAGTTGTTTCCGGTGCGATCTCTGCCACGATCTTTTCAAAATCCAGGATGATCACCAGCTCTTTTCCGCACTGGGCAATACCGGTAGCAACACTGTCATCTCCATTTGCAATGGTCTTATCTGGCTTCTGTATATCTTTCCATGAAATCCTGCTGATACCTTCGATACTGTCTACCCGGAAAGCGACCGTCATTTTATTAAAATTTGTTACGATAAACAGATCTCTTGGCCCATTTTCCCGGTCATCTCCTGTAAGATATTTTGCCAGGTTGATCACTGTGATCAGCTCATCCCTTGGTTTAAAGATGCCTTCTACTGCCGGGTTTGCATGAGGCATCGGTTTTACCTTTTCACTCATGATGATCTCCTGGACTTTTGCCACATTAATGCCATAAAATTCACCCAGAACTGTGAATTTCATTACTTCAATCTCGTTTGTTCCTGATTCTAAAAGAATCCCTTCTTTTTCATTTTTGACCATGATCTTCTCTCCTTTTTTCTGTAAACAGGCATGTCACAGATGGTGACACCACCATAAATGAAAGCCCTGGCTATAGATGGCGTTCCGGTCGTCCCACTGTACGCACGATCACATCGCCTGTTGCAAGATCTAAAAGCATGGTACGGGCATAATTTCCTCCTGTATCCTCTGCTGCGATACAGATTCCTTCCTGGGCCATGACTTTTTTTACACTTTCTGCATTTCTCTGCCCGATATTTCCAAAGCTGCTGTTTCCGCTGATCTCAAACATCTTGGCTCCCCCTGCGATCTTAACTACCATCCGGCTTTTTACCATACCGAATATTTTCAGCTTTCTGAGGGTTTCCCTGATGCCGCTGTCTGCAAATTTAAATGGATTGGAATCCTTTCCTTCAAACTGTGCCGGAAGCATGATGTGCAGAAGTGCTCCCAGACGGGTAACCGGATCATAAAAGGTTATCCCGATACAGGAACCCAAAGCATAGGTTATGATCCTTCCTTCCCCTCGTGAAAACTTCATATCACCGATTCCTACTTTTAATTCTGTGGCTCCGATCATTATGAAACTCCCAACCTCTCTAAAATATCGTTTAGAGAACGAATGTCCGGCAGCATGAGCAGCCAGTCAGAAAGTGCTTTTCCGCCGATCACAAAATCTGCATTGCAATACATCAGTTTATCTGTTTCATATCCATACTCAGCAATAGGTACCATTAAGATCCCACCCAGCATGTTGATGGTAGCACTTGGAACAGACAGTTCCACCTCTACATTTACAAGTTGTGAAAAAGCATTTATATAAGAACAGATAATGATGTTTCCTACTTCTACCAGTGCTGATCTGGCCATTTCGTCCATATCCAGAAAGGACTTATAACGGCTTCCAAGCAGTTTTTCCAATACCTCATTTGCAAAATCCAGGTCGAAAAGGAACAGCATCAACCCCTCAATATCACCTGACATTTTTACAAGGGCTGCTGCAACAAGCTCCTCCGCATCACCGATCCGGTTCATGGCATCATTGTATCCAAGGATATTCACAGATGGGATCGAGATCCGGACTTCTTTCTGCAGAAGCTTGGAAAGAGCAGTTGCTGCATGACTAGTACCGATACTGCCGATCTCCCGCATTACATCCAGAGCCTGCAGGTCCATATCTTCATATCGCTTTATTTCCATTTTTTACCTTATCCTCTCAGTGAATTGATCGTTCCCTCTATATCATCTGATGTAGTGATCATTTTTACAGCATAAGAAAAGGCTCTCTGGCATTCGATCACATGGACCATTTCTTTTGCCATATCGGTGCCTGAATTCTCCAGTGCCCCTTTTTGCAGGACCGCATCTGATTTTAAAGAAGCTTCCATTCCATCCTGTGCTTTATATTCATTATCTCCTACGCTTAAGAGACGGCTGGGGTTTGAAAATGTGTATACACTTACCTTAGGAAGGTCAGTATCATCCTCTGTGCTGTCTGTATCATCTGTATCGTAGTCATCGTCTTCTGACTCTGATTCCTCCTGCAGCTTTTCTACATCTGTTACTTCCAGCTTAAGAGGCTGCCGGTTCTGGTCCAGCACCAGCTTTCCATCTTCTGTTGTAAGATAAAATCCATCTCCACGTTCTCCCCTGTGAAAATGACCGTTTCTTGTATAGGTGATCTCACCTGATGCAGGATCCTGTATCATAAAAAATGCATTAGGCTCCATAATTGCATAATCATATTCTTTTCCGGTCTGAGTAGCACCGGCTGTACTAAAATCCGTCCAGGTACGCTCCACTCTGGCTCCTGAACCTGTCTGCAGCTCTGTCTGGGCATTTTCAGAATCATTAAGATTATAGTGGATCAGTTCAGAAAAAGCCGCTGTTTTAGGTTTAAAGCCTGTATTGTTGATATTGGCCAGGTTATTGGATACAACTGACAGTTTTTTTGTAAACTGTCCGGCTCCTGCTGCTCCTGTATAAAATGACATATTCATTTCTTTATCCTCCTTACAGCTTACCGACATCTGACACAGACTTACTCATGATCTGATCATACATTTTCAGTGACTGGGCTGCGCTTTGAAGCGCTCTCTGGGATGACATCATAGCTGTCATCTGCTCCACCATGTCTACATTGGATTTTTCCAGCATTTTCCATTGAACAGTTGTATCTGCAGGCGTTGTTTCTGCCTGTGCAGTAGAGAAAAGTCCATTATCCTCTGCATGAAGCTGCCCCTGATCTGGAAAATCCACTACTTTCAAAGTTCCATAATCCTCTATGGTAACTTCCTGGCTGCCGCTTTCTTCACCATCAGACTGTTTTGTAATAGCAGCAGTAATGTGTCCTTTGGAATCAACTGTAAAGTTCTCATTTTTGATCTGGACAGGCTGTCCTTCTTTGTTTAAGACTCTTCCTGCCTGGTTTAAAACCAGATATCCATCTTTATCTACTGAAAATGAACCATTCCTTGTATACCGGATGCCCTGGGATGTCTGGATGCAGAAAAAGCCATTTCCATTTAAGGCAAAGTCATAGATCCCATCTGTCTGTTCCAGACCGCCCTGGTCATAATTGGTATAAACCTGCTTTGCTGTCTTTATTTTTGAAACAGTTGCCAGCTGGGTTGGATTTTCTTTGCTATACTGTCCTGTACGATAAAGCATTTCTTCTTTGAAAGTACTGCTTACCATTGTTTCGTTTTTATATCCAGGAGTCTGGATATTCACCATATTATTGCTGATGGTATTTAAGTTCCTGCTCTGGGTCAGCATGCCTGACGCCAGATTATAAAATCCCTGATACATCTGACTTTATCCCCTTTCCATTTTTTGTTTCTATAAAATGGCGCAGCTTACGCAAGGCGATCGTGTGGATCTGGGATGCTCTGGGCTGGCTGACACCTATGACCCGGCCCACCTGTTCCATTTTCAACCCTTCCATATAATGCAGTGCCAGTGTTTTTTGCTCTTTTTCATTTAGCTGGGCTATGCCTTCTGCCAGCACCCGCATATCCTCTTCCCACAAGCATGCCTCCTCAGGCTGTACCTGGGTATCGTTGTTTGTGATCTGGAGTCCATTGGATGTATTCTGGTTTTCCAGTAAAAAATCAAGAGACTGGATATTTCTCCTGTTTTTCATGGAAATGATCCTCTGGCAGCGTTTTTTTTCTATTCCAAGATGCTTTGCCAGTTCATCAACTGTTGGTGTTCTTCCTAATTCACGCTTCATGTCCTCGCATGCAGATTCTATAATCCCCAACTGCTTGTAAAATCCCCGGGGCATCCACTCCTGTTTTCTTACATAATCCAGCATTGCTCCTCTTACCCGCGTTGTAATGTAAGTGGAAAACTTAATGTTTTTATCCGGATCATACATATCGATCCCTTTTATGATCGCCACCACACCTTCATTCACTGCATCTTCCATCTGCATGGTGGTAGAATAAAGATCATATAGTTTCGTTGCCGTGGTTCTGGCTATGTACAGATACTGCATTGTGATCTCTTTCTTTATTTCCGGATCTTTCGTTTTTTTATAAAGCGCAAATAACTCCTTCTCTGCCTTTTCCTGCTTATCTTCCATAACTTTACTCACTCCTGTTATCTGCTGTTTATATCATTTGACCGTACACTTATGATCCTTTTTTCATTGTACTTATATTTCCAATTGACTGGATCTGCACATTATTTGCGATCTCATTAAATGAAAGCACCCTGATATTAGGATAAAAGGGTTCTACCAGATGGTAAAAATGGATCCTCATAACCTGTGAAGTCAGGATCACCGGATTCTGTGATAAACCACTGAACTTTTTTATCTGCTCTGCCAGCTGCCGGATCACATGCTGGAGCATTTCCGGGTTTAATGCCAGATATAAGCCATTTTCCCCTTTTGACAAGGATGCGACCATTTCCCGTTCCAGCTGGGCATCCAGTGTGATCACTTTCATGCATCCATCTGTACAGTACATGCGGGTAATGGTACGTTTAAGAGCTGTCCTGATCTTTTCTACTGTCTGGTCCAGCTCTCTTGGAGGAAGACCTGTTTCTGAGGCTGTCTGCATCAGATTCTCTACAATGGTCTCCAGGTCGCGGATCGGGATTCCTTCTTTTAGAAGGTTTGTAAGAACTCTCTGGAAATAACTGTAGCTGATCATCTGTGGTATTGCCTCTTCCACCAGTTCAGGAGCTGTTTTTTTCAAATTTTCCGTAAGCCTTACCACTTCCTGTCTTGTAAGCAGTTCGTATGAATGCTGCCGGATGACTTCTGAAAGATGCATGAGCAATACAGACAGAGGATCAATGACCGTATAACCATATAATTCAGCCCGATCTCTGTTTTCAGGCTTGATCCACCTGCTGGGTATACCGTATGCCGGTTCAATGGCCTCAATACCTTCAATTTCTTCTTCCACCTCCTCTGGTTCCAGAGCAAGGAAATAATCAATCAGGATCTCTCCTCCTGCAACTTCTTCTCCTTTTATGCGGATACTATACTGACTTGGTCCCAGGGAAGAACTGTCCCGGAGCCGGATGGATGGGATCACAAACCCCATATCCTGGGCATATTGGCGGCGGAATATAACGATCCTGCTGATCAGCCTTCCGCCTACTGACTCATCTGCCAGAGGGATCAGACTATAACCAAACTCGATCTCCACTGGCTCCAGTGTAAGAAGGCTGTATACATTATTTACATCTTTAAAATATTCTTCCTCACTTACTTCCTCTTTTGCAGCAGCTGCCTGAGCCTGTGGGGAGTCCTGAAGCTGGGTAGAAGGAGCCATTGCCATTTGTGACAATGCCTGTGGCTCTTTTTTTATCTTTCCGGAAAGATAAAATCCGCTTCCCATAAGACATGCAGCCACAACCAGAGTCCTTACTGCCGGCATTCCAGGTATCACAGCCATAACCGCCACTGCTGCACCACTAACGATCATAGCATGAGGCTGGGCCAGAAACTGCTTTGATACATCTTCATTTAAGCTGCCTTCTGAAACAGCTCTTGTAACGATCATTCCTGTTGCAGTAGAAATAAGAAGAGCCGGTATCTGGGATACCAGACCATCACCTACTGTCGCAATGGAATAGGTACTCAGCACGGCTGAGATGCTGCTGCCGGACTGTACAATACCGATGATGCTGCCGCCGATCAGATTGATGGCAGTTGTGATAAGTGACATAACTGCATCACCCTTTACGATCTTAGTCGCACCATCCATTGCGCCATAAAAATCTGCTTCTCTCTGAACCTTGGCACGCCGTTCCCTTGCCTGTGTTTCATTGATCAGGCCAGAACTAAGGTCTGCATCAATAGCCATCTGTTTTCCCGGCATGGCATCCAGATTAAATCTGGCTGCCACCTCTGCCACTCGTTCTGCACCTTTTGTGATAACAATAAACTGCATCAACACGATGATCAGGAAGATGATCAGACCTACTACTACGTTTCCTCTTAAAACGAAATCACCAAAGGCAGCAATGACACGGCCTGATGAACCTCCCTGAGAAAGGATATTTCTCGTGGTTGAAACATTGATACCCAGACGGAACAGCGTGGTAATAAGCAAAAGAGAGGGGAATATGGAGAATTCCAATGGCTCCCGAATGGTCATGGTTATTACCAGGATCATCATGGAAAGGGACATATTCAATATGATCGCCACATCCACCAGTCCCGCCGGAAGGGGAATGATCAAAAGCAATATGATCGTGATCACAAACATAACCACTGAGTAACTCAATAACCGTTTCATTCGTCCATTAATCTCCAACTATTATTTTTTATCTTTATTTTTCCCGTTATCCTGTTTATACAGATATACCAGGATTTCTGCTACTGCCGTATAAAATTCTGAGGGGATCGGCCTGTCCAGTTCACAGGAATTGTACATAGCCCGTGCAAGTGGTTTATTTTCAATGGTATAAACATTGTTTTCTTCCCCCACCTTTACGATTCTTAACGCCAGTTCATCTAATCCCTTGGCAAGTACTACCGGAGCATTGTCATGATCAGGATCATATTTTAAAGCAATGGCCACATGGGTAGGATTTCGTATGATCACATCTGCCTGGGGAACCTTCTGCATCATCCTGCTGGATGCCATCTGACGCTGCAGGCTTTTGATCCTGTTTTTAATCTCAGGGTTACCTTCTGTCTGTTTATACTCATCTTTTACTTCCTGCTTTGTCATACGAAGCTCTTTTTCGTATTCCCAGCGCTGATACAGATAATCGCCAAAGGCAATGACCATAAAGGCAATACATACACGTATCAGCAGATCAAAGATCATTTTCATCATATAAGCCGCAGATGCTGCAGGATTCATATCGATCATTGATGCCATGGGCTGCAGATCCTGCTTCAGTATGTTGTAAAGCAATACCAGCAGCAGTGTTATCTTGATGGAGTTTTTCACCAACTCTACTGCATTTTTCATGGAAAACAGACGTTTTATACCTGAAAGAGGATTAAGCCTGTTCCATTTTGGCCGGATGGATTTAAAGGATACATTAAAACGTGTTTGTACTCCATGCGCCACAATTCCAAGTAAAAGGGCTAAAAGCAACAGAGGAAGCGCACATTTTAAAAAAACAGACAGTGTAACAAAAACAAGGCTGGCTGAAAGCATATCTTCTGAGGACCGGGCTGCTCCATCTATGACCCAGGTCATATAATTTTTCATCTGTCCATATATAAAAGGAAGCCATATGCGGATCCCGAAAAATATGCCAGCCAAGATCACTACGGTAGCTACATCCCTGCTTTGGAAGATATTTCCTTCTTTTCTGGCATCCCGCCGCTTTTTGGCGGTAGGCTGTTCGGTTTTCTCCTGGCCACTCTGTCCCATCTTCTATGACACTCCTTTCAGACTGGTTTCATATTGCTTAAAAGCTTCCACATCATCTGATACATATATGTAAAGATGGTATCTATATAATCTGCCATTGGCGAAAACAGCAGCAGCATCATCAAAAGCCCCATTATGATCTTTACCTGGAAATTTACCGTAAAAACATTGATCTGGGGAATGATACGCATCAGAATCCCCATTGCCAGTTCTGATACAAGCTCAATTGCTATCATTGGAAATGCAAACTGCATACCAGTAAGGATCCCCTGGCAGAATCCAGCTGTGATCACATGGACCAGCATGGGATTAAATGTCACTTTTCCAAAAGGGATCAGCTGTACCGACTGGTAAAACAATTCTAACAGCCGCAAATGACTGTTGCTGGCAAAAAAGATCAGTACCATAAATGCATAATAAATACCGGAACTGACCGTTGACTGGGTTCCATACTGGGGATCATAAACCTGAGCCATGCTAAGTCCCATTGAATAATCCATAATGGAAGAAGCAAACCGGATCGTAAGGAATGCCAGTTCCATTGCAAAGGCTAACACTGCCCCAAGAAAAAGCTCTCCCGCAAGCATCAGGATGTATTCTGCCATTGATCCCGGATATGCCATCTGGGTCTGGTCTGCAGACAGATACAGGAGCAGTGACAGGGCAAAAATAAAATATGCCCTTATTTTTACAGGAAAATTACTTTTTCCAAAAAGGGGATTGAATCCGATGGCTCCGCTCATACGCATCACTGCCATTGAAAATGTGATAAACATAGATCTTCTTTACCCCTTTGCGATCAATTCCACTATGTATTGAAAAAATTCCTGAAGCATGACCAGCATAGAACTTCCTAAAAAACCTAAAAGCACCATAATAGCCAGCAGCTTGGGGACAAATGTCATTGTCTGTTCATTGATCTGTGTGGCTGCCTGAAAAACAGCAATGACCACACCTACGATCATACTGATCAACAGAAATGGCAGCGACAGCTTCATTGCCAGCTGGAATGCTTCATACATGATATCCAGGATCTGCACTTCTGTCATATTCCCACCTCTTTCCTACCGGAAGCTTTGTACCAGACTGGAAAATAAAAGTTCCCAGCCATTTACTGTAATAAATAAAAGTAACTTAAAGGGAAGAGAGACCATAGTTGGCGGAAGCATTACCATACCCATGGACATAAGGGTGGTAGACACCACTATATCTATAAGCAGAAATGGAAGATAAATCAGAAATCCTGCAAGAAACCCTTTTTTTAATTCGCTGGTCATAAAAGCTGGTACAACAACAGTAAGAGGATATTCTTTCACATCTTTCTTAACTTCCTGTTTTGACATCTGTACAAAATGATCCAGCGTATCCTTCTCTGTATTGCGAAGCATGAATTGCTTCAGTGGATCTGCCATGCGGCTTACTGCCTCCTGCTGTGTGATCTCCCCATTTTTATAGGGCTCGTAGGCAACCGTATTGATCTGGCCTATAACCGGACTCATAATATACAGCGACAAAAAAAGTGCCATGCCTGTTAATACCATATTAGGCGGTGTCTGCTGGACTCCCATTGCATTTCTCGTAAAAGAAAGTATGATTATAATACGCATAAAGGAACTCATCATAACCACAATGGAAGGAAGCAATGCTGCAAAGGTAAGCAGCATGATAATATCCAGCGCAGGAACATTTCCTCCATTTAAGCCTGTAATCAGCTCATTCATTCGTTTTCTCCTCCTTAAACCGTTCCAGAACCTGGATCCCCGTCTGACTAGTCCCAAGCAGATATTGGTTTTCATCCAGTTTAAGAAGAATAATGTACTGATCATTTCCTACTTTTAGTTGTTCCAGTATCCGCATCTTTCCCCCCTTATTTCCATAAGGGGCGTTTTTCCCCAGGTACCGGCTTGCCTGCCATGCCAAAAACAAAATGACTACAAAAGCAAGCAGCATACCTGTTGTAGAAACAATATCTGTTATCATATTAAGGGCTCTCCGGATTGATATCCCTGGTTACAATATCGGTAATACGGATACCAAAATTATCCTCTACTACTACAATATCTCCCCTGGCAACACACTGTCCATTTACATACAGGTCTGCCTGTTCTCCTGCCATTTTGTCCAGGACTACAAGAGATCCCTGGGTAAACTCCAGAATATCCTTTACCAATTTCTTAGTGCGTCCTATTTCCACTGATATCTCCAACGGCACCTTCATGAGCATTTCCTGGTTGGCGCTTTCTTCTCCATTTTCACTTCCAGAAGATTCAAGACCAGGCGCATTGGCCGGCCGGATCAGGGCAGGTTCCCTGGATTCCTTTTTCCCTTCCTGTTCCCGTTTTTCCATATCCTGCATCAGCTGCATCATCTGCACCTGTGACTGCTGCATCTGATTCAAAAGCTGTAAAATAGCCGGATTCATATCTGCAGAAATACCAGCTGGAATCTGGGAATATACCGGCTGCGATGTAGGTGCTGGCTGCGGTGTAGATGCTGGCTGTGGGACCGGTGCTGGCTGCGGGGCCGGTGCTGGCTGCGGGGCCGGTGCTGGCTGTGGGGCCGGTTCTGGCTGCGGTGTAGGTGCTGGTTCTGGATCAGGCTGCGTTTTTTCTTTCTCTGCTGCCTCTTCTATTACCTTCTCTGCAGTTTCTTCTACTGCCTTTGATCCTGACTCCTTATCTTCTGTCTGAACCTCTGCTGCTTCTTCCAGGGATATCTCAAATGGTTCCAAAAGCCTTTTGGCAAGCTTTTCCGGCATAATATTTAAAAACTCACTTTTCAGCTTTCCTTCGATCTCAAGGGTAAAGGAAATGACCACCATAGGAATTTCTTCCGGAAAATACTTGTTTTTAAAGCTTTCTGCGTCTGTGATCTCAAAAGAAACTGGTGTGGATATATTAACTGTAAATTTCAAAAATTCTGAAAGTGCCGTTGCTGAAGCACCCATCATCTGGTTCATTACCTCACAAATAGCACTTCTGTTGATCTCATCCAGTTCAAATTTATCATCTGGTACCTCTTCGCCCAGAAGGGTTCCTACTATGATGCGCACGTCATTTCTGCTGAACATCATAATATTGCTTCCTTCCAGTCCCTCTACATAAGCGATCTCTACTCCTACTGCCGGTTCCAGCTTTTTAAACTCAAACTGATCCCTTGTAAGGATCTTTACCTTTGGAGTCGTAATGTGAACGGTAGATCCTAAAAGGGTAGACATTGCTGTCGCTGATGCTCCGAGGCTGATATTCATCATCTCCCCAAGAGCATCTATTTCCATCTCATTAAAGCTGAGTGCACCCATTCTTATTTTCCTCCTGTTTTCTACTTACCGATTTCCAGTGCTTTCTGAGCCATCAGCTTAATTGCGTTTAACGCTGTTACATTTGCTTCATAAGACCGGGTAGCTGACATGCTGTCTACCGTTTCCTTCAGCACATCCACATTTGGCATAGTCACATAGCCGTCTGCATCCGCATCCGGATGATCCGGATTGTAAACTTTCTTAGCTTCTCTGTCATCTTCCACAATGCCAGAAACTCTTACTCCTGCATGACGGCTGGTTATTCCTTTTCCCCGTGCTGCATTTTCCATTGCCTGGGCAAAAGACGTATCTGAATAGCTTTCAAGAAGTACATTTTTCCTTCGGTATGGACCACCTGACTCTGTCCGCGTTGTGTCCATATTTGCTATGTTTTCTGCCGCAATATCCATCCTGACACGCTGTGCGCTCATTCCAGAAGCGCTTATATCGAATGAACCTAAAAATGCCATAACAGTTCCCTCCTTATGGATCATTTTCCTAAAATGTCATTTACAGTTTTTACAATTCTCTGTGCATCAAAAGGCTTCACCACAAAATCACGGGCACCTGATTTGATCGCATCTACAACCATGCTTTCCTGTCCCATTGCTGTACACATAACAACTTTGGCATTTGGATCACCTTCACGAATTTTTTTCAAAGCCTGAAGCCCGTCCATATTTGGCATGGTGATATCCATAATTACCATGTCCGGTTTTTCCTCACTGTATTTTTTTACTGCTTCTGCCCCATCCTGTGCCTCGATAAAATCGTTATATCCACTTGAACTGAGAGCTTTCTTGATCATCATCCTCATAAAAGCAGCATCGTCTACCAGCATTATCTTAGCCATTTCTTATTCCTCTTCTTCCTTCATTCTTATTTATACTCCCGTATTCCGGAGCGTATTTATCCTTGTTCTTTTACAGATCCGTCACTGTTATCAGGATCTTCTTCCTTCTGCGGCATTATATCCGTTTTCTTTTCTTCTATTTGTGACGTAATGCATTTTTCAATCTTCACAGCCACATTTTTCTTATAACATCCCATTTGTCCTGTAAACCAAGGCTGACGTCCTACAAAAAGTCTGACCGGACTGTCTTTTGGCTTTCCAAGATCGATCACATCTCCTACCTGGATCTGATAAAGTCCTTTCAGATCCAGCTGTACCGTGCCAAGCTGTCCTGTAATAGGCAGTTTGGAGTAACGGATATTATCCATGATCTTCTCTTTATTATCCTGATAAGAAAATCCTCTTGCCAGGTGCTTGCGGTTGTCAATACTGTGAAAGATCACCGTAAGAAGATTGCCCGGAAGGCAGATCTTTACTTTTTCCTGTGCCTGTCCAGATATGTCCACATTTAAAATGATAATGGCTACTGTTTCATCCAGACCTACATCCTGGACCATGGTTGGATTTTCTTCTACATGTTCTACGGAAAAAACAATGCTCACATAATTCGAAAATCCATCCTTTAAGGTACCTGTCATATATTCTACAATCCGCTTGTACAAAGCACGTTCCACGTCGGAATACCGGTAATCATCCTCTACTGCTACAACATCTTCGCCCCCCAGCATATGGTTGATCAGTGTAATCACCATACCCGGAGTTACAAACAGCATCAGTGGAACACTCATTTTTTCTTCTCCTGCTATTGATGCGTCTATCATTGTCATGCAGTCGTTTTCGTGAAGGGCATTTACGTATTCGTAATACCTTCTTTCCTGTACATCCAGCACCGTTATGTCCGTCATCACGCGGAAAATACCGTTGATCTGGGAAGTAAGAATACGTGCATAATTCTCAAATACACTCCTGAGGATCTTCATTTTTTCTTTTGTGAATTTCCTCGGGCTGAAAAAGTCGTATTTAATATAGTTCTTTTCTTCTGGTGACAGAGGCTGTACAGATTCTGTTTTCTTTTCCTGTGCTGGTGCATCCGCACTCATGGATTTTAAAAGTGCATCTATCTGGCTTTGTGATAAAACATCTGCCATTCTTCCTGACCTCTCTTATTCACTGGTATTTTGCATTTTCTCCACAGACCCTGCATCTTCTGCACCTGCATCTTCTGCACCTGCATCTTCTGCACCTGCATCTGCTGCACCGGTATCTACCGGTGCCTCTGTATCTGCCGGTACGGTTTCACCACCCTGGGAAGAGCTTTGTGACTCTCCTACTGTTACTACTGTAGTATTCGCATATTCACCGCTCTTAAACTCTTTATAATACTCATTCAGGTCTCTTTCTTTTGCCCCATTATCTAAAAGCAAAAATTCAATCCTGCGGTTTTTTATCCTTCCTTCTTCTGTGGAATTATCTGCTATAGGGCGATATTCACCATAACTTATATCCACCAGCTTCTCCGGCTTTATTACATTCTGCTGCTGAAGATAAATACATACTTCTGCAGATCTCATCGCCGAAAGGATACGGTCTTTTCGTATAATCTGTGGATTGATCTGTGAATTATCTGTTACTTTCGCAGTGTGGGACATGATATTAACCTGTTCAATCCCACCTGCTGCAGGAGCTATGGCTTTTGCAAATGTATTGAGGACTGCCTGTCCTTCCCGTGTAAGCACGGAGCTGTCTGCACCGAAAAACACATTATTTGCAAAAGAAACATAAGTATAATCATCTCCCCTGATGACCGTAGCCTCCTTTACACCCGCCTGATTCAGGCTTTCAGCGATCGTAAGATACAGCTCATTTACATCTTCTGCCTGAAGAGCTTCCTGGGCAATCTCCTGGCCGATCTCCTGGCCTTTGCTATCCACCTCTGGGGTATCTGACATCTGGGAATTAATGGTAATATTTTCTGATCCCTGGTTCTGTATGCTTGGGATGCTTTTCACAAAAATAGTCCATTTCTGTGCGTCCAGGTTAGACATGGAATACAGCATGATAAAAAATGTAAGCAGCAATGTTACCATGTCTCCATAAGTATCCATCCAGTTGCCGCCGCTGTCTGTGGGGCGATTTTTCTTACTCATTTATCTTCCTGTTCCTTCCCCTGAAAATCTCCAGCTTCTGCTTTTGCAAGGATCTTCCGCTGCTGTGACTGTTTAATCGATGCAAGAAGATGTTCCCTCAGGTATTTTGGATTTTCTCCTGCCTGTATGGCAATGATCCCTTCAATGATAGTAGAACAATACAGTTCTTCCTCATCCTGACGGATCCTCAGTTTCTTTGCGATCGGATTAAAAATAACATTTGCAAGAATACAGCCGTAAAAGGTTGTGATCAATGCTACTGACATGTCACTGCCGATAGTAGATGAACCGCCTGCATCCATATTCATTCCCTTCAGCATGTTGATCAAACCGATCAGGGTACCTATCATACCAAAGGACGGTGCATAAGATGCAGCTTTTTCATAAAGACCTGCCGCCTGGTCGTGACGGATCATCATATTATCACGAAAAACGCATGAGTAAATAAATTGTGAACATGCCCCTTTTCTGGTAAAATT